>QWCF01000019.1_pt1 | contig 96570 bp, 67 predicted proteins | sample 1972521 | NCBI WGS metagenome assembly QWCF01 (sample SAMN09866715, study PRJNA288562) | Human oral metagenome isolate term4_saliva, whole genome shotgun sequencing...
ACATACGCAACTTCAATTTGGTTGCCCACACTGCACAGAAAGATATGGAAATAAAGAATTAGATAAATTTAATCTTGAATGTAATTTCTTTGTTTTTCAATGTTGGAAATGTTCATCTGAAGGAGAAGACTTTATGCATGGTTCAGTTTTTAAACTGATTAAACTTTATGGTAATAGCAAATTATACCATGATTATAAAGAGTGTATAGAATCATTAAAGAATAGTAAATTGTATGACATTAATTTTTCAAAAGAATTTAATGTTAATATTGACCAAATTGATGCAATAAAATTACCTGATAGTTTTAAACCATTTAAAGAAGATAAATTTTACCCTCCAAAAGCATTAGATTATTTGCAAAAAAGGGGCATTACGTGGGATATAATCGACAAATATCATATAGGGTTTACAACTTATGACAACGATAATAAAATGGTCTCAAATCGCATTATAATACCTTCATATAATAAATTTGGAGAATTAAATTATTGGACAGGGCGTGATTATTCAGGTGTTAATAAACAAAAATATTTTAATCCTAAAGTTGAAAGAAAAACATTAATTTTCAATGAAGAATTAATACAATGGGATGCTGACATTAACATAGTTGAAGGTCCATTTGACCATTTAGTAGTTCCAAATTCTATTCCGTTACTTGGTAAAGCATTAACTCCTGATTATAAATTATATTGGGAAATTGTTAAAAATGCTAATGCCAATATAAATATTTTCCTTGATGGGGATGCATTTGAAACTGTATTAAAAACATATAAATTATTAAATCATGGTAGGTTATACAATAAAATAAGATTTATACCTGTTAGAAAGGAATATGACCCATCACTATTGTTTCAATTAGGAGGCAGTAAAGCTATTATAGAACATTTAAAATTTGCAGATACAATAAATGAGGTTTACCTTCAATGATAAGCCTCATTTATATTTTTATATTAAATTTGAACCTGTTACTTTATTTATTACTTCGGTTTTAAAGGTTTGAAGTTCATTTTTAACTTCATAAGTATCAGTGTCAATTCTCCATGTCTTGATATTATCATCTATTTCTTGATGTATAGCTTCGCTAACTTTTACATTTGTTGTTGGAGCTTTGATGCATCCATCCCATTTCCATGGGTCGTTGGAATCTACATGGTATGAATCATAGCTTCCTTTCACACCATAAATAACACAATTTTTACCTTCTGCTACGCCATTAGATTCAGTTGCCCTAAATGTATAACCTGTGTCATCTCTTCTATCTAATATCGGTGCTGTTTTACTACCAATAAATATTTTTTCAATCTTTCCAAATCCTGCTAAACAATCTGAAGCAAATGTGTTAACAGTTTCACCAATAAACATTGTTCTAATGTTTCCATTTGAATAGAAGCATGCATTATCCAAACTTGTATAAGGTTTAGGTATTCTTGCTGCTGTAATGTCATGGTTATGATATTCGACTTCATTAGGTACTATGTCAGTATTCCATTTTATAAAAACAATCACCTTATTACCATTAACGATAAGTTCAGGATGTTCCTTTACTTTTAAATATGTAAAATAAGTGTCAGATGTAAAATATTGTACATCAAATGGGCTTAATTTTATTACGTTAAAACTATCTTGTGTAATATTGCTTGTAGTTGTAGTAGCAATAAAGATATTTTCTATCATGTCTAAACTAAAGCCTTCAGCACCTTTTCTAAATACTTTAACATTAGGTAATGTATCAAGTGTTTGATTTAATAAACCATAATCAAATACAAGAGTCATTACTTTATCTTCTTTAAACAAATCATCGGTTGAATAAGATAATTTAATAGTTTCTTTATGTTTTGGTGATTTTACAACAAAATAATTAATATCCCCTCCTTGTTTTAATACATTTCTATTTATTTGTAATTTTGTAAAATTATGATTGGTAGAAATATCAGTAATACCATTTGGTAAATCTGCTGTATATTCGGCATTACCATTCTGTGTTACATGTGGTATATTAATTGTTACATCATAAATCTTATTTGGATAACTTTTAGTATTGTTTGTATAGTCATCAAATTCTTTTTGAAATGTACTATTGGCTGTAACATCAATAGTTTCATTTAAGTTACCATTCCATTCTTTTGGAGAAATGCTAAAATTATATGTATTAATTTCATTAGTATCACCACTGATTGTAACTGACATATTATCACTTTCTTTTGCACTAAATTTAGCTATATATGGATTAGATGAACCATCTGTACTATCTATTACTCTTAATGTGTTAACAATAGTCCCACTATCTTTAAATATAGCCATAGCATCTTGTATATTTGTTCTAACTATATATTCAACAAAACTATTATCAGCACCTTGTGTTACAATGGCATTATCAGTTTGACCTAAATAAGAAACTGACACATTATATATTTTACTGTGGTCTCTATCTGAATTTTTGTTAAATTTAAGCAAACCATTAGTTATAGTACCATTATCACTTGACCATGTAAATTGGTTAACATCAGAAATAGTTTTTGTATCAGAAGTGATAGTTCTAAATAATTCTTTGACTTTCTCTTTAGTATCTGCATAATAATAATGATTATATAAATACGATAATTCTTTATATGAGAAAGTTGCATTAAAAGCTACATTAGTATCATTGTAATTACAATTAACAGTTTTTGGATTAATTACAATTGAAGTTTCTGTTTTATCACCATTTGATATTATTTCTTGTTTTTCAAAAACCTTAATATGACCAACAGCTTGTTTAACTAAGTATTTAGCTATTTTCCCTTTACTTTGATAAAAAGTTACTATAGCATTTCTTGGTTCAATATTTTCATTTGCTTCAATATCAAAAAATATCTCATCAGTATTAATACCATTATTATCATCAGAACTAACAATGATTTCATAAGGTTTTTTGGTTGAGTTATATTCATAACCCAACCCTCTTTGTATAGAAAATGATAACCAACTTCTTGCTTCTTCAGGTATAATTCCTTTCCATTCTACTTTCATTGTAATGCACTAACTAAAACATACGTTATATTATCTTTTAAATGTATCTCATCATTTATAACATGCCATGAATTTGTGTCATCATCGAACTTTTCATGTGAAAATGATGTGTTAACTAATTTTTCTAAATCTTTACCTAATACTATGTTTTCTACCCTAAAAGTGAAATTTTCCATATTATTACTATAAGGTATTTCAAGTTGCGCAAAAACTACTCTATTATTATCTTCTTCAATTAAAATAAATTCGTTTCCGCTCTTTTTAATCACTTTAGTTTCACCATTTAATTTGTAAGTAATAATATAAGATTTAACATTATCTCTTAGACTTAAACCAACATCATCTGTAAGTTTAGTTTGGAAGTAACAAACAAATCTTCTATTTTTGATATTATCAAAATTAGGCATTTGTGTTAATGTTAATGTAGCTGTTTTTGTTACACCATTTATTTCTTCAGTGTTAAACAAAATAACCCTACTTCTTTCAGTTTCACCATCATTAGGTTTTACATGCAAAACTATTGCATCATTTTTAATAAATGAATTGAAACTATTTGTCATATTATCTTCAATCATTTCATCAGGTAATACATGTTTGTCTAATGAACATTTATAACCAATTGCTTCTTGTGTTTCAATAGTTTTAAATGTTATCTCCAAAGAACTATCAGGTTGTATCTCGCTATTATTTCCTTCATAACTATATTTAGTAACATCTAATGTTGTATGCACCAATACATTTAAATTACCACCTATAAACTCATAATTATTTCTACTTATATTAGTTTCATAATTACTTCCATTAGGAAGTTTAATACCTATCTGAGGATTTCTTTTAATCTCTTCAGGTAAATTATTAGTTATTTTACCATATATAGCACCATATTGTTGAATTAAAGGTTCTTCAATTTCTATACGAGCCTTATACTTATCATTATCACTTACAGTTGTAGCTGTTTTAGTAAAACTTTTATCAGCATTACTAAATTCTACTACTGCATTTTTAAGATTAGTAACAATTTCAAAGTATTTAGTTTTTGGCTTTGGTGGAGGTTCAACCCCTTGTATTACACTTGCAGTATCATTAACACCTGAATAAGATACAGTTACATTATATGTTTTTGCTTTTTCTTTATTAGTATTTTTATTAAGGCTCAAAACACCATTTGAAATACTACCATTGTCACTTGACCATGTAAATAAGTTTACATCATTTACAGTTTTTGTATCAGATGTTATAGTTTCTGTTAAATCTTCATACGCTTCTTCAGTATCTGCATAATATCCAATTGTATATTTTTCATTTACTTCATTATAAGTAAAATCAGCAGTGAATGAAAGTGTTTTTGTATCAAACTCACAATTGACTTCTTTAGGATTAATTACAATTGCTTTATTTATATTTTCTTTTAACCTTAATTCAGTTTTAGTTGGAACTTTAACATGACCTTTCTTTTGTGAGACTTTATAAAATAAAGTATTCCCACCATCTTGATAAAATTTAACTATAGCACTTCTTTTTTCTATTGTATTATTTTTTTCAAGTTTTAATTGTATAGAATCAGTAATTGACCCATTATTATCATCAGAAGTAACTATAATTTTGGATGGTCTATTTATATCATCATATTCATAGCCCATACCATTTTGAACAACAAATGAAAGCCATGATTTAGATTCTGTAGGTATTTCTCCATACCATTTTATTTTTTTTATCATAATCTTGCTGTATTATTTAATTTTTGAGATATTAATGCTTTAACATACGTAAACTCATCACTTAAATTTACATAATTTTCAGTAATTGGTACATAATTATGTTGTGAATCTACATATTTCTCATAGAAAAATATAGCTTCTTGTTTTTTATTATCTGTACTATTATAATATTCTATCTTATTAATTTTTATTGTTTTACCTAAATATAAATTTTCATCATAATCTACTCTGAAATAATATAACATATATTTTTCATCTTCCTGTTGATTATATTGAGTTTGATAATTATATTTAATATCATTTATTGTGGCAGTTTTAATGTCATCTCCTATTTTATATTCAATAACTAATTTATTAATTGGTTTTAGTTCTGCATTTGGTTTTAAAAAATGAGTGAATAATATTCTAAAATCAAAGAATTTCATTTTTATTGTTTTAGGGCATGGTAATTGAGAAATATTTAAAGTAGCATGACCTTTTTTACCATTCACCTCTTCACTTTCATAATTTATTGTATAGTTTTGTGTAACTTCAGTATCATTATTTTTTAATTTATAGGAAAGAGTGTTCCAATTATTAAAAATTGTCAATGTTTGATTACCATATTCATATACATTATTACTACTTGAAATTCCTTTATAAGGTACATTTATAGTTTCATTAGTTGTACCTGACATTATTAATGATAATGTGTTAGGTTTTATTTCAGTGTTATTATTAGAATATGAATAATTAGTTACATTACAATAACATTTTCCTAAAATAGTGATAGCATTGCTTTCATTACAATTTATATTATTTATAGTTATGTTGTTACTAAAATTATTTTCATTATTATTAGAAAGTAATAAGTTTATATCGCCATATACCTTATCAGGTAGTTTATTTGTTACATTAACAATTATAGGACTATTTTTTTCAGCTATAGTTTTTGGTAATTCGATTCTTGCTTTATAATAATCATTTTCTTTTACTGCTTTAATTGTCCTTTCAAAATCAGTTAACTTACTACTAAAAATAACATTACCATCTTTAACGTTAGTTCTAACTTCGTAAAAATAACTTTCTTCTGAAGGAGGCGCAGGTTGTATTCCTTGTATGAAATTACATGTATCGTTTAACAAATTATTATATGTTGCTGTAACTATAATATTTTTTTCATTCGTTTCAGTATTTAAACTATAATTTAATGTAGCACTATCATTATTAATAGTAATGTTACATTGAGGGTCACTAACTTGCCAAACGCATAATGAATCATTTGAAACGTTAATTTCTTCCCCATAGCTTTCAACTGTTCCACTTGATATTATTTCATCTGTACCACAATATTTTGTCAATGTTTTTTGTATATAATAAGGTTTTAAATAAGCCTTAATATTATTAAATTCGCCTTTATAAAAACTAATAATATTGTTCTTAGGTTCAACCCTTAATATACTTTTACTGTAATTAATTATTGGTTCTTCATTATTTACCACACAAGTTTCATTAATACCTTCTTGTGTAATTAAAATATCTTTTGTTAATATAGGATTATCCCCTATTTTTTCTTGTCTAAAATGAATGGTACATTGTCTAATATCATGTTGATTAGTTGGTTTAGTTTGAACCAAAATATCATCAGGTAACCCTTTATTATCATCAGATGTTACTATAATATTCTTTAAATCTTTAGAGTACTCATAACCTTTTCCAACAATTTCTACAAAAGTTAACCAATCGCATTCAAGAGGTATTTTTCCATACCATTTCACTTTATTATTTCTCATTATATTTTAATGTTTTTTAATAAATATTTTGTTTTTATTTTTAATTTGTATATATTTGCGTATAGTTATAAATTATTGAAAATGATTAAATTAATAATACATACTGCTGATATACATATTCGTAATGTGCAAAGGCATAAGGAATACGCAGAACAATTAACTAAATTTATAAATAAGTGTAAAGAATTAGCAGCCCCCTATAAAAAAGATGAGGTTAGAATTTTAATTGCAGGTGATTTAGTGCATCAAAAAAATACAATTTCAAATGAGTTGTTTGTATTTACAAGCACTTTCATTAGAGAATTAGAAGAAATAGCAAGGGTAATTATTATAAGTGGAAATCACGATTTGCTTGTTAATAATACAAGTAGGAAAGACACAATGACAGCTCTTTTTGAAACAGCAAACTTTCAAAATTCAATTTTTGTAGATGCTTTTCTTGGTTATGAAAGTGGAACTTTGATTGATGATAATATTACTTGGGCATTATATTCAATATATTCAAGTTATCGTGAGCCTGAAATTAATGAGGTAAAAGAAGAAAAACCAAATAATTTAGTAGTTGGTTTATATCATGGTTCAATAGTTGGCGCAACTTTAAATAATGGAAATGTTATTGAAGATGGCACTGATGGAGATAAATTTAAAGGTTGTGATGTAGTAATGGCTGGTGATATTCATAAAAGACAAGAATTAAAAAGAGGTAATACAACAATAGTTTATCCAGGTTCTCTTATACAGCAAACTTATGGGGAAACAGTTACACAACATGGATTTTGTGTTTGGTATATTGAAGAAAATAAGCATGAATTTATTGATTTATATAGTAATTATGGCTTATATGACTTCCAAATTAGAAATATTGATGATATTGATGAAGATAAAGAAACCTTGCTTAATTACTAAGCAAGGTTATTTGGTTAATTATCTTTATTGTTACAAATAAAATTTTTTCTTCTGTTCTCTTCAAGAATTTCATTATAATTTTCATTTAATGAAACAGTTTTTGATAAAATAGATAAATTTATTTCACCACCTTTTCTACCAATCACACCATTACATGGTACTGCAATATCAAATATTGTAGTTAATTGTTTAATTTCTTTTGTTATAATCAAATCGAAATTATCGCATTTATTATGTAATGATAATTTTATTGTATCATCTAAATTATCATTTAATGTTAAACTCAATGTATTTGCATTTATTTTGGTAATAATAGCATTATTAATTTCATCCCATGTAAATAGAGCGTAATGTCCATTATATAATGATTCTACATTAATATGATATGTGTTATCATTAATTTGGCTATAATTAGCATATAAAATACAATTTTTCTCAGTTTCTTTTTCTAAACATTGATAAATCTTTAATGTAGCCTTATTAGGTTTCAATAAATCATTTATGAATACTTTAACATCACCATTACACCCAAAATTATCGTTAGTGTTTGATATTACTAATAATTTATTTCTATTAAAAGGTAAAACAGTATAATATTTATTATCACTCCTTTCTAATTTAAATTCATTATTTGAAAATATTGTGACTAATGCTGTAGAATTTTTACCTGTTAGACAAACATAATCAGGTACTATTTTAAAGTATTTATCATTTTCTTTATTAATATATATTTTTGGTTTATCAACACAATAATTGTTACCATAAGAAAACGTAACTTCACCAATACCATGAGATATGTCAGATGGTATAATAATTTCAATTTCAGAATCTCCTTCTCCACTATATTGGGATAGTGTAAAGTTTCCTTTTATTGTTGTATGCCAATAAGTATTTGAATTAATTATTATTTTACCATCTATATATTTAACAAAGAAATTTTCCATATTATTAATTATAATTTTTTTTCATCAAACATTTGCTGCGTTTTGATTTATCATAATAACATTACTTAATAAGTTATTATATGAAGATTGTATGCTAAATACAATGTTAGAACTACTTGTATTATTTGGTATTGAAATTTTAGCTTTATTGTTTTCTATAATTACCTGTACATTTAAATCGCTTGGCGTAATTGACCATGTTGCATCATTTGTTACATCCATTTCTGATTGGCTTATAATCTCTGACCAATTTCTTATTTGTATGCCATCTGAATTAGTTTCATATTTATTTATTGAATAAACTTCGGTATAAACAGCTGAAAAATTGACACTTCCACCACTAATAGGTATATTATTAATGTTATCGTCTTTATGAATAAAGAAACTTGTCTTACCTTTATCTAAATATGGTGTACCATCATTAAAAACTCCTTCTTTATTTGAACTTTGAGTTATTAATATATCCCTAATAATTCTATCATTTTGTTTAAAAACAATTTTAGCAGAACGTGTTTCTCCTGTGTTTTCCGAAACAATTATTTTTAGATTATCAGGAATAGTATCAAAGGTTTGAAGCGTAGTTACTCCGTTTGTTTCATCACGTTTAACAACTACGCCTTTTTGTCCTTTAAATTTTATCCAATCAACATTAATAGAAGCTGTATAATTTATATCATTTATCATTGACTATTAATTATAAGAATGGTTATTATATTTATCCACTAACAACATAGGTCTAACTCTTGCTCTAACTTGATTCTTAGGTCTACTTTCGTTAAAGCCTGCTCTATGAACAGCCCATTGTATTGCACCATTTGTTAATAAAATTATCCATGATGAATATTCGTCACCATCATAAGGGTCAGGACTTTCTTCATCATTAAAGTCATCAACTAAACCTTTGTTAGTTATAGTCCAATAATAATCTTTATAATTCTGCCCATTATCATGGTCGCTATTAAATGCCGAATCATTTGAACGATATTGATAATGTAATTTATCTACATTATAATTCAATTCAATCAACTTATCAATAACATCGTTTATTAAGCCTATATTTTGTACTAAACAAGCCATTTCACCTGCTCCACCAACATACCATTGACCTTCCTTTGTACCTGATGTTGTATAATTATCACACATTTTATACATTGCTCCAATGTTCTTAGTTTGAGCAACGGCTTCTCGTGTTTTTTCAAAACCATTAAAATCTCCTAAGCAACTATAATATTTATATTTCTTTCTATATAATAAATCATCATTGGCAAATATTTTATTGACCTTGTAGTGACCTTTTTGGTCTTTATACATTATTTTATCAATATGTTTTTTTGTTTTTGCATAATATAAACCATTATTTTCATGCCTATATTGATATTTAAATACACCATTGCCTTTATAAGGTTCTGTTCCTAAAGATGCTACCCATGATTGAAAATCGTCTTCTATGCAGCCAACTCTCCATCTATAATCTTTTCTTTGAGCATCTCCTGAATCTGATTTTCTCCAATAAGGGTTACTATACTCATCATTATTCTTCTCAGTTAATGAAATTAGTCGTGCAAAGTTATTTGTATTACCTGTTAAACCATTATCCATAGGCATAATTGTTATACCAATAGGACTCCAAATATTATCTATTTTATCATCACTAAGAACATCTACAAAATAATATTTACCCGATAAAGGATTGTAGAAATATACATCTCCAACATTACAAGTTACCGCTTCTTGTTTAACTGTTAAAATTAATCTTTTATTACTATACCTTTGTATTAAAGTAATATCAAATGAATTTTCTTCAGTACACGTATTCTTTGGTAAATTTAAATGTAAATAGTTTTCATCAATACTATATGTCACATCACCATTATTTGTGCTAATGATAAATGGTACTTTTATATCTGAATTTGAACCATGGCTATCAATATATTTCAATGGAAAATTATAAGTGTGTTTTGTGTAATCAGTTGTTATTGTTGCTTTCTTACTGATTGGCGCATCCTTAATACTATACGTGTTATCTACATTATTTGGAATTGTCACAAATTTAAATTCATAAACGCTTTCATTCTGTATTATTTTATATTTTAACAATACAGATGGGTCTTCCTTGATATAATATGTTAATACCAATTCTCTATTATGATTATTTGTATTTGGTTTAATATTCAAAAAATGAGTACCATTAACATCATAATTAGAAACTTCAGCCCAAAGAACTTTAGGTTTCTCTACCATACAGTTAACTTCTGAAGCAGGTGCTTCTGTTGTTGGTAATGGATTGTAATTCTTTTCAATTGTTTCATTAGGCTTAATAGTGAATAGTGAAGTATTATTTTCAACCCTATCTTCTAATTTAACGGCATCATCCCAAGTGTAACCATCAATATATTTTTTATAAAATAATGGTGCAGACCAATTAGTTTCACCTGTATTATTAACCACAACAGACCTTGAATCATCTGTAGTTTTTAATACATATTTACTTGTTTTTTCAGGTAAACCACCAATTATTTTAACTGTCATATCTTTTGACAATACCTTTGGTTTACTATATTCAGCTAAGCCATTAACAATTGATACTTCTTTTTCTACCTTTTCAGTATCTTTATTTATGAATAAAACATTAACTCCATCATTTACATTTGATAAAACTGTATATGTAACATATTCATTATTACCATATTGATGTATTAAAATTTCCTTAGATAACTCTTTTGAAGAATCTGTTGGCTTATATTTTATTATTATCTTAGCATCTCTATCATATAGAGTATTATTTTCTGATAACCCTAAACTAATCTTGCCACCATTATTTGTTAATGTATTATTATATACATCTTCATCAAAATCTATCCAATTATTGCCATCTCTTTCAACATTTTGGTAAACTATTTCGTATGTGTAATTATTTACAGTCTTATTAATAGAAGTATCTCCACTAAATTCTAAACAACCATCAGATTTAATTTCACCTTCTAAATTGTTAAAATTTATTTTTTGATAATTTGTTTTTATATCAATATCAAATTCATTTTGAACGTAATCCGAACTAATATAATAATTACTTAACTCTAAAGAAGATTCTTCAGAATTAGCATCACTTATTCTAACTTTTACCATATCATAATTACCATCTTTTTCAAATGTTAAAACACCTTGTTCAGTATAACCCACATCATCCCATTCTTGTGTCTCATCATTAAAGTATTGAACCTTGATACCATCAATAGGTTCTCCATTAACAACAGTTTTAACTGTATAAGAATGAACATTTTGACCAATATACCTAAATTCAGTCCCTAATATTGCACCTGAAGGTATTAATTGTGTCATATATGGTATTACAACTGATTCTATGTATTTAATTTCTTCAAGAGCTGTTTTAGAATAAAAATTATTATCTCTTAAATAAAAAATAATTTTAATTAATTTATTGTTAACAATCTGATTAGTTACACCATCAATAGGAACTTTACCTTCAACATTATTTTCATTACAAGGCTTATACATCCAACCATATCCAATTGTATTATTAGATACAGGTTTTATTTTTATAGTTTTTGGATTTATAGATGATAAATTATATTCATTATCTAATGTATTTTCATCTAAAACATAATGCTTAACACCATTTTCATTATAATAGTTACCAAAGTAATGTATTTTAGAATCTTCTGTTAAAAAATCTTCATAATCTAATTGACAACTATCATCATTAATTAATCCTTTAAAACCAAAATCATAAATTTCATTATATGAATCCTTATTATAATAATTTTCATATTCAGATAATACAGAATCTTCAAATAATGAGTTACGGTAAGCATATCTGAATAAATGTCTGAAATATGTAAAATATTCGTGACCATTATCATAATGTAAATGACCTGTATGAGGATTATTACCTTTATAATAATCTTTTTTAGAATTTACTTTATAAAAATCATTGTCATTTTCTTTAAGTTGTTGCCAACCTAACGGACTTAACTCATTAATGGTTGATTTATCGTTTATTCTAAAATAATTCGTAAACCCATCACCTTCCATGTATTTACCATTTTGGAATACTGTAAAAGTTGATACTGACACTTCATCTGAATAAGCATATATAGTTTCACCTTTTATGTTTTCACGCTTAATTAGATATATTTTGATTTTCATGTTATCACACTCACCATCAATAAGATTATATCTTCTTTTGCTATCAATCATGTATGGGTCACTTACAACAACATAATTATCAAAATATTTTCTTCCAATAACAACAAAACTATCTTTTACTTCTACGGTGAAATATCTGTAAGTATTCTTGCCATCAAACTCTTCTTCTAAAGGATAAACATTTCCATCTACAACTGCAAAATTACCCGATAAGTTATTAACATGAACAATATCACCATTACTTAAATCTTGACTTGGTAATTCAAACAAATCAGATAATGAATTTACACTTTTAATATTTCTTAATGTTTCATTATATATTTTGCCATCTTCTTGAACTACTAAATTATCATCTTTATCAAAGATATAAGGTGTTGTAGATAGCCATCCACCATTCATTTGATAATAAGGTTTGCCATCATATATTTCATTTTTTTGAAAATTTGGGTAAAGATAACGTTTTCCATTACTATTACGATATGTTACAGGTAAACCTTGATAAGGTATATATTCATCATTGTTATAAGAAATATTTTTAGCTTTATTAAACCAATCAAACTTATAATCACCAATATGTTCTATATAAGTATCTTCTATTCTTTTGGTAAATGATGTATATTCTTTTATCTCATAATCATACGGTTTAGCGTATAAATTATCTTTAAAATAAAAATTATAACTATCTGCTTCATATTTTGGTAAGGAATCATACCAACGTTTACTTTTCATACCAAACATAGCTAAAATCATCTCAACGCTATCTTGTGTACCTTTATGATTCCATATACTTTTAGAGTTAATAATAAGTCTTTTCATAAACTCATTATTAACCTTTGGTAAAGTCCATTCATTATCAGAAGAATAGTTTTTAATTCTATTTCTTAACTCACCTTTACAGTCAACAAATGTATCAGTTTCAATTATTTTATCATTAAATGATGTTATATTTAAATTTACAATTGTTTCATCAGCAACAAAATCATCTGATTCTGAAGGTGTCATTGAAAATTGACTATCACCTTCACTATCAAAATAACTATAATGTTTAGACTTAACATCTTGTCCAAAAGAGGTTATATCCGTTGTTGTTATAACTTCATCACCAACTAATTCTTCACTTTCAGATGGTTCTATTGTAAATTCTTTTTCTACATCCATACATTTACAACCAAAGAAATAACCGTCACCATAAGCATCATATTTTTTATCATATGGTTTTACTTTTTCATTTGTATTTGGTGTAAATATTCTATGTAATTTTAAATTATTATACTCATTTTTCTTTTCATCTTCTTCACTTGTTAATGAAGAAACATCATCTGAAAATTTGCTTTCTCCTACATATTCTGATAATGTAAATGGCATAATTTGTTTTATATCCCACCCATCATTTTCTAAATCATCAGTAAAGAAATAATCAGGTAAATTATTGATGTTATTATATGTAACAACATTATAATTTTTAATATTATCTATGTATGCTAATATTTCATCAAATTGTCTACCGAAAAGTCTTATGATTTTTGCGACTTTATCTTCTCCTTGTCTTATTTCATCTTCTTCTCCTTCGATATTTTTAACATGCATATAAGTCCAATCAAAGTTCTTAATTGCTTCATGTGTCATTGACCTATACATGTTATCACAGAATCTTTCATCATAAAATTCTGCAATATCAGCAAGTTTTGAAACATATTCATCAAAAGCTGAACCATCACTACCAATGTTATAGCCACCATAAGTTGTTGGAAATGTAAGTCTTTCCAATTCATTATAATAACCATATTCATTTTCTCTTATTACATTAAAAGTAGCCGTATAAATAGGGCTTGAATCCCTATTCATAAGCACCTTTTCAAACATATCTAATTTGTTGATAAAATCATCTACATATTCTACCTTTGGACGTATTCTATATTTAAATGCAGATTTATTCTTAGCAATATTAGTAATTAAATTATGATTTTCTTCTAAATCAATTAAATAATATACTTTATCATTATTTCCTAACCATGCTTCAATTGTAAAACTTTCTTTATCGCTTAATAAAAGTTCTGAATCAACATTTAAATTTAATGTTTGACCACTACTTTTAGAGACATTATTTTCAGGAGTTACATTAAAGTTAGTTCTTTTTTGTTTAACAGTTATTTTTATTTCTGCTATTTCTTTACCTAAACAATAATGATGACTACCATCATCTTCTGTTTCAGAAGTTACTGTTGTTGATATTATTTTTTTACCACCATCAGAATTAACTATTGTTGAAGCACTTGGGTTAACATCAAATTGAATATCTTTACCTGCATAGATATTTTTACCATTTTCATCAACACCTATAATGAAATTGTTAACTTCCCAATCAAAATCATAAGCGTCACCATTAGTATCTATTAATTCATAATTTTTATAACCATTATCTCCAAAGTATTTTAAAAAATTATTAGTTGTAATTTCTTTATCTTTTAAAATTGTGGTATGAATGTTTATATTAAAAGGATTATCTACTAAAAACTTATTATCACCGCCTAAACGTTTAATAATTGTTTTAGAATTACCATTTTCATCTAAATTTGTGGCTTCTTCACTACCACCATTAAAATTTGAATAATCATAATAAAATACAGGTATTCCGCCTAATTTAGAAGTTGATATTATATTACCGTTATAATTAGAAATGTAATTTTCAATCTCATTTAAATCAGTTGTTTCACCTGTTAAACCATGTATTACTTCTTCGCTTGTAGTGCCGTCATCATTCAAAATAATTTGAGTATCATCGTATGTATATGCTGATACAATAGTACCATCATAAGGTATGAATAATTCACCTGGGTATTTCTTCAAAATGTCAGATACAGAAGCTCTTACCAATTCTGAGCATGAACCAAAATAAGCAAAATCTCTTAAATTATAATAATCTTGCTTTAATACTATTTTTTCATCTTCTGAAGCTGTTTCATCTTTAATTACACCTTCAATATTATCAAGAGTCCATATTTCTCCTTCTTCATTTTGTTCCCAACCATCTGAATAAATGCTTTTTTGTACATTATCATCATTATTAACAGTTATAACAAAATTACCACTTTGATATAAAGGTACTTGTCCCTTTGAAAAGTTATCTCTACCGCCAATGGTGGTAATATCCCTTTCGTAGATAGTACCACCATTAACGTTTTGGTGTCTTTTCTTTAAAATATAATTTGAATGTGACTTTATGTATGGCATAACTTTTTAATTCTTAAATTTTATCATCTAATGTTTGTGAATAATCAATATTATTGGTTTTCTTCTGTTTTACTTCATAAATAGGTTGACCATTATTACTATCTTTTAATGTGAAATGTTCTGATTGATTATAAATTTCATTATCGTCATTAAATGTTGTAACTAATCCATTATCAAGGTTACGTAATTGAGAACCTTCAAGCATTGTTGATATTGTGTCTAAATCATGGTCTACTAACTCAATGTCTAACATAATAGGCTCAAATGCTGTATTTACCAATAATATTTTTTGCATTGGTTTACCTATATAAGGTAAAACGTTTGATTTAAAACTTGGTGCTGTTGAAGGTGTGACAGTTAAAAATGATAATGTTGAACTTTCATTATATCTATAAGTATATGATTTATCATTTGAACTTGTAGATGCCATAACAATTGGTTCACATTTATTATTACTTGTAATTAATCTATAAAAATCTTGTCTATCACCATTATCATCAATATATATAATTCTCCAACCTACAAGACCATTGTTGGTTAATATTTTATTTTTTATAAGAGAATCAGTCACCGAATTGGAATCTAATACTATACCTTTTATATTAGGATAAGCAGCTAAAGTACTTATATCTGTAATAACAGATTGAATTTCTCTTGGCTTAATATAAACTGTATAAAAACCTTTTCTATTAAAAAATTCTAAAGGCAATTTAAGATTATACATACCTTCTAAAACTTTATCTGTTGAATTACTATCACCTTCATATATCGCATTTGTTAATATATTAGAAGGTAATTTTGTGAATACTGCATTTTTAGTGTTATCACTATTACGTGTTTTATGGTAAGAATAATAAATATCTACCATAGAAGCATCTATATTTGATGGGACACTAATTCCGTAAACTCCACTGCTCATATATTTTAATTTATATTAATCTATTATATTAAATAGAGACCCATTTTGGTATTGTTCAAGGGCATCCATTGTTTTTATTTCTTGTAATCTTAAATGTTTATCAAAGGCTTTACAAATACCTCTGTCTATATAAATATCAGAATTTAAACTTTGTGGCATAGAAATACCAAATGTATATTCTTTCCTAAATACAGGCGCAGCAATTAAATTATTAAATTGACTAAAACCGTATTCATTTTCATATTCATTTTGTGAAACTTCAATTTCATTATCTTTATTTTTTTTGAAAATTCTAATAGGAAAAACAAAATTAGCAATGCTAACGTTAGCATTTTGATTATTATAAGAATTTAATATTACAGTTTTATAATTTTGTATAATATCAAAATATTTTAAATACATTTTATTTCCATTAGCCAAAGAATAAATGCAAGTTTTATTAACTAATTCGTCCGTTTCTTTATATTGAACTCCACTATGCATATTATGTGCTAAAATAAAGCCATCATAATTAATTAAACCATCTTTTTTAAATGTTTTTTGCTTTAAAATAGCACCTATATTATAAGTAAATTCGCAAAATAATTTTAAATCATAATAAGTGACATCCAAATAGCCAAATTCACTTTGAGTTTTAGATTCTACTAAATTATCGCCTTTAACTATTACATTTTCTATATCTTTTTCATATAACTTATTAACATATTCTACAACATTATCACTACATTTTTTTATAGCACCTAATACATTTGTTTTGACTTCTGTTTCCATATCATTTGTCAGCAATACTTCTCCATCTTTGTATGGAACTCCATCAACAGTAAAGAAAAATCTCATTGATTGTAATATATTACCATCAAAATATTGATTATCTTCTGAATTTTCAATTGTTAAATGCTCATTTTTAGATAAATCTGATACATTTCCAACTTTATATAATAAATCAAGTTGACAACCATTATACGGCTGAGAATATTTAGAGTTTCCCCTATTTAATTCATTAAAATTATTTGAAAAAAGTTGTTCTTTATCATTATTTTTGGCATAATTAAAATATCCTGGCATTTCATTACCAAAATCATCTGTTAATACCATTTTTTGTCTCAATAATGATAATTTAGATTCACTAACACCACTTACCAAATCACATCTATATATTTCATAAGGGTAAAGGATTTCAGCAAAACCATTTCTTACCATTGGATAAGCATCATTGACTAACCAATTTTTATTATCTACTTTATATGTATCAAATGGCACGTTATTATCATTATATCCTACATTATCGAACGTAACAACACTTCTTCCACTAATATAGTAAATTTCATTATCTATGTTGACATAACCATTTAATTTAGGATATTTATGTCTTATACCATTAGTTTCAACTTCAACAAAATTATCCTTTAACAAATATAATGTATTTCTATATGTTATAGTTTCTACTTTTTCATCGCCAATTGGTTCAATTCTACAATTGTATTCGTTTTCATTAGAACATTTAGTAGGTGTTTTAAAGTTAAAATAAAAATAACCATCATAACGTTTCATTGCGAAAAATGTTCTACCATTAATACTTGTAAAATATCTACCATCTGCTGTTTCATCCACAGGTAGTAATAATCCATTTAATAAAGAATTATCATTACCATAATATCTAACATATTTCTTTTTTATAATTGGATATGTTTCTCCATCAATATTTATTAAACCATTTTCACCTAATTCAACTTTATATTTCTCTACCATTTTACGGTCGTTTGGATTAAAAATGATTTCATTTTTCCTATTAAAACTATAATACATTGAATTAGTTACAAATTCATCAGGATATTTGTTTATATAATATGATGTATAATCTACCCATTGTTTTCTATCAAATACATTTTCTTTATATTTGTTTTGTACGAAACCAACATTTTTGCCATCTTTTATCATATAAGTGTTTTCATCAATGAAAACATTACCTGTTTCTTCATCTGTTATAATAGGTCTATGTATTACAGTACCACCTGTAAAATTCTCCAACTTATTATCTGTTTTAAGTTTTGAAGAATAATCAGTAGATTCCTTATATTCATTAGAAAAAATAAACATTTCTCCTATATCATCAATACTTGTTGAAAGTGATATTTGAAAAGTTAATGTTGCACTATTTGTAGATACCTTTTCAGATGAAATACTTGTAATCCAAGTATTTAATTTTTTACTCATTTTATGACCACCACGTTTAAAAAACTCAGTACAATCACAACATTCATCAGAGTTTAAACAATCACTAACATCTTTGTAATTTTTATACTTAATAGACCTATTATAAAGCCAAGAAGCCCATTTAATAGCTTCAGGATAATACAAATACTTACAACCCCAATAATTCTCCACATCAGAGAAGAAAGTGTCTCCTGAGTCTTTAAAATCGTTTATATAAAATTTAGGAATGCAATTAAGACAAATCCATTCATAAAACTCTTGACCACCACGTGATTTGAATAATTCATCATATTCCTTATATAAATTACGTTTGTCTTCAGTTTTAACTTCGCTTTCGTAATTATAATACTCTAATGCATCTTTATAATTTATTTTTCCTTTACCGCTACTAAGTAATAAATAATATTGATTAAAGAAGTCATACCATTTTTTAAGAGTTCTATAAGTTAAAAATTTATGTAATGTAGATTTACTAACAACTTCATCAATAGTTTGAGACCATAAATCATCTGTTAACTCTATGGAATAAATGTTTCTTTTATATATGAAATAATATTTACCCTTAGTTTTTTTTAAACTATTGTTATCATAAAAGTTTCTTTCACATTTTTCTTTTAAGTTTCTAAGCGATTTAGTTGAAATTTGATTAATTAAATAATAATATTCATTATCATAATCTTCATCAATTGGAATTTCAATGTTAATATTAATATCTGTAAAATCACTTATAGTATTAATAAATCTATTTGGAATTTCAATATCAGATACGATTAAACCATAATTACCATTTGTGTTTGAACTTAAAATTTTATTATCAGAATAATCTTTAAAAGTGATTTTTTCTTCAATATTTGAAAAATCTATAGAGCCATGTAATGCTACTTCATAAGCATCATTATAACTTTCATATTTTTTATATAAATTACCATAATTTATTACCCACTCTTTATTTAGAGCAGGTAAAATCCCATGTAATCTTGAAATACAATCTTCTAAAGAATTTTTTTTATAAATCTGTCTCATATGATTGATTTTTTATTTTAAGTTCAAATAAATTGAAAATCATTTTATTATCATCGTCATTGGTTAAACCTAAATTGTTGTTTTCCACGTATTCTGAAGGTAAATAATACCAATATTTTTTATCTTTCTCACTATATACGACATGAATTGGTATATATAAATTATCATATAATTTATCTAATGGTACGCCTTCTTTCATTTCTCTAACATCATCAAAATTATTTAAGTATAATATTGAGCCTGTATCTGAAGACTTAGGTATTATAAATGGAATTACCAAACCATTACCTGCATGACAAAAATCTATTTTTAAATATATAGTGCCTTGTCTTAATTTCGTAGAATACTCCCTAAACAAATACAGATAAAAACCTTCAGAAGAGTTATCAGTATTATTTTTATCTTTAACAATAAAACTTGAATCTAATCGTTTATCAGTATCAATTATTATTTTATTATTATATATGTCATATAATTCAGACATTACATTAATTTTATTAGATAATTGAACATCTCCTATTTTACCTTTTAATTCTACTTCTTTAAACTTATCATTTCTATGAATTTTATTAACCATCATTTTTTTAAAAATTCTATTTTCATCCATAAAAATGGTAGATGTTGATAATAAAACTTGTGTGTTAGGATTTGTAGTACTATAAAATGAAAGTCTCAAAAAAGATTTAGCAATACTTTTTTTTCTAAAAGAAATATCATCATCACTAAAATTTAAAAGACCAATTAAATCTGATGAATTTTGTAAAGAATCTAAATCATTTAATTTTTTATAGTCATAAAAATCAGTAACAAACCAATTTGAGTTTTCTGCGTTGTTTGAATATGTTAATATATTCCCATTAGCTTTACCCAATTCAGTAGTATCATCTTGAATAATTTTCCATGCTTCTAAATCTCTTGTTCTAAAATGTAAATTAAAAACTAACTCTTCAATTGCTTTAAAATTATCATTATCGTTTAATGCAGGATAATAAACATCTTTTTCCATATCAACAATATCGTTTGTGTAATTGTTTTTAACGTCTTTAACAAAATTATACTGTATGGTATTCTCTTTATTTACTGTTGGGTCAACATTGACACCTATGCCTAATGGTAATGTAATATATTTATTTAACTGATATATTTTTAAATTGTTATTTATTTGAGAAACATTTTCAGTTGATATTGGATGGTCAGAGTTTAACGATTCTTCAGCTTTTGTTAATGGCGTTATATTATTTTTACCAAATAATGTTGATTTAAAATGAAATTTGAAATCAGAAATATTATCTACAATTGTTGATGTTATATTTTTACGTTCATATACATTATCTTTTTCGTAAGGCAATAATGGTAAACAAACTAACATTTGACTACCCTTAGTTTGATTTATAGTTAATTCAAAACTTTCGATACCTTTAATTTCACAATAAAAATTGTCTAACGTATCATTAGCCAAATCGTCATCATTTCTCTTTTTTAAGATTGGGCAAGTAATGCCATTACTTAATGTTATACCGCTTATTTCATTAACAATATATTTCGGTTCTTCTAAACCAAATTCGACTAAATTTTTATTGTTTAAATAATATACTTTATTTTTTATTTTGGCTTTTTTTACACCATTTACATTTTCAAAAGACAACATTATTTTTTGATTCTCTATTATGATATAACCTGTTGTTTTTGAAGAATCATTATAAGTAATTTTATATTCAACTTTATTTATCTCAATATTATCGCAAATATTGCTATTTACTTGATATTTTTCACCTTTATAAATGACATATAAATTCCAATTTTCATCTTTATTTACAGTTTCATATGTAAATAAATTATTGTTTTCTGCAACTAAAGTGTCACCATAAGAAAATGGAATGTTCTCAATTTCGGTAAATAAAACTAAATATTGACCATCATCATCTTTTTTTAAAGTTGTTTCAACAAGTAACTCAGTGCCATTATACTCTATTTTAGGGTTTTCTATCTCAGCAAAATCATCCAAATTATATGCGTTTGGTAATAAGCATAATTTATCTTCAATATAAGCACCAAAACCATCACTCTGACTTATAAGAGGATATACTTCATTATGATACGTCACAAAAGGGTATTCACTTGCATGAGTTGCCCCTGTTACAATAATATCATTTGGTTTATTGTTGTGTATTATAAATTTATTTATATTTACCCATTTATCATATTCATAATCTAAAATATCAATATCAGAACCATCAACTTTTTCTAAAATACTTCCACCATTTAATTTTTTTATAGTAGGAAATTCATAACCATTAACGAAATTTTTATTAGGGATTAAGCTCATATCAACTTCGTATGTTTCCCCTTTAATTATCACTTTATTGTCTTCTATCCAATGCTTAGTTGGTATAGTTACAGTACCGTCAACATTTCTTTGTACAATTTTATCTTCAATTAAAAAGCAATCCATTATTAATGTTTTAAAACGATAATAATAGTTTCCGTTATATTCTACATAATATACATCTTTATTATTCTCGCCAACATTACTAATTTTCTTAATAGGATATTTTTCTTTGGTTAAAACATAACCTTGTCTTTTAACTGTTTTAACTTCTATTGTTCGTTTTACAGCATTAAGATAATGAGGACTTGAAACGAAGACTTCTTCTCCGTTAACAATATCCTCATCATAATTAGTTATGCCTGAAATGTAAGATAAATCTTTAGATAAAAATAATTCTTTGGGATTTAAAAGTTTTAAATCAGAATCTTTTTTTATTTTAAATTGATATTTTAACATTCTTTCATGTTTTTTTCATTAACATAGTTATCTTCAGTTTCATTAACATTAACAATATCACCAGGTTTTTCATAGGTAATTTCTGTTTTGTTAATATAAACACTTTTATTTGCTTTATCAATAGGATTTTGCCTTCTTAGATAGAAATTGATATTACGATTTATATATAAAGCATTGTTAGTGAATGGATAATGTTCTACATCTGACATTTCGTCAAAACCATTTTTAATAATATCCCTCCAATAAAATCTACACGACCCATCTTTTATAAGTTTAGCATAATATGGTATTGTTTCATCTCTTTCTACTAAACAATATCTTGTTAGGTCATCTATTGCGTCTAATTGTGCAATATTCCCATTTTCGTCAAAAATTTCACAAATAAATTTGCTATTATTTATAATTTCTTTTATTAAACAAATATATGTACTATTAGCTATGTTATCATATAATAATATTTTTTGATTAATTGAAAAATCATTATCTGTCTTTGTATGCGCTATAAAATTGGAATTATTTTTGACTAAACTCATTAATGTATATATTATACCATTTCTTTCGCTTAATGAAGATGATACTATATTAACACGAATCTTATAATGTGGTAAATAATAATACCCTTCATTGCGTGGTAATGCGTCATAAACCGTTATCTCAGAATGCTTATTTGTTTTATGTATTGTATATGGGTCTTCGTTTGCGATAACTGATTCATCATTAGCAATATCATCTACCTTTATTTTTGAAAAATACTTATATGCCTCATCGTTAGTATTTAAGTCTCTTTGAGCTGTATTAAACCTATTTAAAACAGGTTGTATCGTTTCTTCAACTACATCATAAGGCGAATAACAGCATAAATCCCCATAAAAATGTTGACATTCATCAAATATAATTTCATCTGCAACCTTAGAAGTGGTCTTATTTATTTTTTTAATGTTAAGCCCCTCATGGTCAGAATCTATAATTCTTATATCATTAATGTTAAAATTATCAATCGAATCATCAGATAATCTAAAACTACAAGAGTTTTTTCCAAAACAATGAGAATATTCTATATTGTCAGATTTCAAATTTATTTTATTTCCACCTACTCCATACCATTCTTTATAACCTTTATTTCGTTTTACAATGGTTAAAAATATGTCTGTTAATGGTCTACCTAAATTATCTTTTAAATAACTTAAATCAATATCATCTGTAAACACTATTTCATTTATTGCATCACCAAAAATATTCTTTGAAAAGCCGACTTGGTTAACATGACTTTCAAATGATTTGTCAACTGTAGAGTATTTTTCTAATATATTATTACCATTTTTACCATATAAAGTTTCATCATTAATTGGAACATCTGAAAATTTAAAGTTAGGTAATTTAGAAAAAATTCTTACATAATAATCACATTCAATACCATTAATCACTTTTTTAAAAGATAAATTATTTGTCTTTAAATCTAAATTTATCTTCATTGTATCAGGTACTACATAATAAACATTATGCTTATCAGTATCATCACGATATTTATTTTTATTACTTGCATCTTTAGAATATGTTATATTATTGTCAATAAATGATGATGGATAATCTTTAACGTCTACCCATTTATTACTTAAACTAACACTATTTCTATTGATTTGAAAAATATAATTATCGTAGACATTCGCAACATTTACATTAGCTAATAATAAAGTTGTTTCCCCATTAAATGTACTGTAAATATTAACATTATCACCTATACTTAAACCATGTTTAGTTATAGAATATATTGTAATTAAACCTTCACCTTTATCCCCTGTTGTAAATTCATCAAACATTTGTATTTTTAATGAATTATTATTTTCTTCTATAAAATCAAAACCTGTTGAAATTGAAGAACTTGGGTATGTTAAACAATAATCCCAATTAGGCTCTATTCTATGTTTATATTTGTTGTATTTAGGTGTAAATGAATATAAATCCCTACCTGGGTACATATCAATAAATGTACTTGCATCTTTATTATTTATAGGTTTAGATATGTCTAATTTTTTATAAGGATGAGATTTAAAATATGGAGAACCATCATAAGTTGGAAGTTTTGATGTATTTTTAAAACCAAACCATCCATTGTTTTCAATTAATTTTTTATCTATCGTTTCTTTAAAAGTATTCAAGTCATAGCTTTGATATAAGTGTGAAACTTTAGATGTACTGTCTTGGGCAACATCATTGTTTCTAATATAAATCAAATTATATGTTTCACCCTCATTTTTGTAATATACATTTTCTGCGTTAGTTAATTCATTATTATTATTTGAATTATTATTAATAATTAAGTTAACAGATAATATGCTACATCCAATTACATGTCTATCGAGATATTTAGGCGTGTTATAAGGACTTATAGATTCATTACTTGAAAAACCTATAAAAGATAACTCATTTGTTGTTTTATCTTCTTCAAATCTAATAGATTTTCGCTCTAATCTTTTATAAACCCCATAATCGCTATATTTTTTGGTGTCAGAACCTTCGTGATTTTTTTCATATAACCCATAAAGAACTTCTATATAAGCTGTAGAGTTCTTTTTTAATTCAATCTTATTATCTCCAAAATTAACATTTAATTCAAATGTGGCAAAATAATCATTATTTCTATGATTTGACCCATCAAACTCATTTACAATGATTTTATATGGTATTTTATTTTTTGTATGATAATATGGATTGAAGAAATTATTATAAACAATATTACCATGAGAATCTCTCATCCAATCATCAATTGTATTAAATTTTTCATCAATAAAAACATGATTCGTATCTGTTTGAAGTGTACCAAAACTTTTCCTGCCATCACTTTGTAAAGAAAATGAGTTTTTTTCATTAAAAGAAACAATTTTAAAAGTGTTTGACCTCAATAAATGATTATTAAAGAAATCAATGCCACAATGATATTGAAACCCAAAATCTTCACTACTTATTTGGGTATCTCTTATAGCTTCATATGCATCCCATATAAAATTTTTATTATCCGAAGTAGAAAATGATGTTGTATTATCAGTTGTCTTTGGTTTTATAGGGTTATATTTACCATCTTTAGACTTAATTTCACCATTTGCTATGTCAATATAATTTAACAAAAATGGTTCGTAATTGCCTTCATTTTTGACAATTTCTGTGACAGGATTGAATAATACATTGGAACATATAGGGTTAATATTACATATTAACCTTATTTTATTACTTCGTTTTCTTTCTTCATTATAAGTCTCAAAAGAACTAACAGAACCATTAATATTCTCTTCCGTGTAAAGTCTTTTATTAGCCTTTAAATCAATATTATAAATGATTGGCTTATTAATTTCTTTTTTAGACCTATTCTGATTTAAAAATATTTTAATATTATCCATTATTTTCCTTTTTAGTCATTATGTAAATAGTTTTAATGTAAGTGTTACTAACTGGTGTATATGTGTTATTTTCATCATCTTTACACTGCTCTTGCATCTTTAAATTGTATTCTTTGTTTTTTAAACCATTAAAAATTATAACATTGTCTTTTACTTCTAAAGTATAATCATTAACAACAGTTAAAAGATTATTTTTTTCATCTCTTAACTCATATTTTAAATATAAAGGATTAACATCATCAACTTTTATAAAATTATTTTCAATTTCAAATTGATAATATGTGTTATGATACATGGTAATACTATTTATCTTAATTTTTTCTGGTTCCAAATTTTCATCAAAACCTATTGATAATAAAGGTTTTGGATAATTTATTTCAAATTTATTACTTATTTTATCCAATAAATTATTATACAAATCATATACATTAATATCAATATCATAAGAGCCAACACTTAAATTTGATAAATTTAAACTATTTCCACTTATATTAAAGTTATTCGGTCCTTTTATAGTATAATTTATAGTATTAATGACTTCTTCATTAAAAACAAATTTAACTTCTCCATCATTAGGTTTACATAATGTTGGTGTTTTAATTATATTAATATCTACATTTAATGTTCTATCTTTTTCAGTATCACAATTTGCATAAAACTCTTTTTTGAACTTTTCTATTGCAGTTTGACCTTGATGTAATCCAAAATAAAAATACAAAGAATTATTATAAGCAGGAAAATAATATCTATTTTTATCACGTTCTTTCTTAAAATAATTAAACTGATATTTTTTATAACCACCGAATCTAAAATAGTTGTACTCAACGCTTTCATCATCGTGTGAGTAACCGTTTGTAAAGTCATTTATAAAACCATTCATCTTACCGTCAAAATCAGTGGGACAACAATATTTAATATTATAAGTTTTATACCCTGTAAAATTATTTATATTTTCATCTGAAACTAACAAAGTATTTTGATTTAAAGTAGCAAATAATTGCCTACCATATTCATCCTCAATTTCACGTTTAGTAATTAAGCCATCATTTACACCAAAGTTATTTTCAATTAATGCATTATCGTTTTCTCCCCATGTTGACATATCTAAAGATACTCCTAATTCTGATATTCGTTCAACATTAATACACGTTTTTGGTAAAGAATAAGCAACAACCCAACTACCAAATGATAAAGTGCCAAAAAATAACCCCTTATTAAGTAAGAAATTTGAATTGTCTTTTTCAAAGCCTTCGTTTTCATACCCCCAATGCATACCTGTGATTAATGATTTGTCATTTTTTTCTGCTTCTATTGCTTTATTAATTTCATTAACTGTCACACTTCCACTTAAAGATGTTCCATCATAATCAGAATTGGGCTTATAAGACCCCATAGGAGGTATATTTGACGTTGTTGACGGATAAAAATCCCCAATCTGAGGTATTCCATTTATATCATTATCCACTAAGCTACCTAATAAAACAATATCTGTTGAATATAATCTTATTAAATAATCATTATCTAATTTTTCTGAATTAGAATAATAATATACTTTAGCATTATCTTTATTATCTTTTTGAACTATTAACCCATTATTTAGCGTTAATCCTATACTATTTTTATCAAAAAAACTATCTTTAATTTTAAAATAATAAAAAAGTGTTTCAAACAGAATATTTGAATAACTACGAAGGACATCATCATTGGAAGGCTTAGTTTTGTAATCTTTAGCCTTTAAGTCAATTGAAACATTATGAGCTGCATTATCGTTATTAATTAAATAAGGTAAATCACATGTTGAAATATTATAAAAATGCTTAACTTTATCTTTTGAACTACAAAATTTGCTATCATATACAATTTCACCATTCTTATATTTTTTTTTCTTCCTAACTCTCCAAAACCATAATGGGAAATATAATACACCATTAACCCAATCATTGTAAAAATCTAATGAAATGGCATTATTTTCTTCCAAAGCTGATTCTATTATTTGGCTTGAATTTTTAACTCTATCGTTATGCGTTATTGTACCCCAAAAATATTTATCTCCTGTAGCATTTTTAATTGTCTTTAAAACAGATGCCGTTGTTGTATTGAATAGTAATCTTATTTTATTATAAGGAAATAAATTTTTATCTTGTGCTTCTTTATAATTAACACCCTTAATACCACTATATTTTGTAAATTCAAACGAACCTGTTCTTTGTACTCTTGGTATATAACTTTTTACTGTATAAACATTATTCCATAATAAATCCCTAAAACAAGATTCAGGTGTTTGAGAACCAAATGTATAAAAATTGTCATAATCTTTTTTACTATCATCAAACACAATAGGTCGTCTTGTTTTATCATTTTCTGGTTTAGTTAAAGGATTGTTAGGGACTAATATTTTAGCTTTATGCCTTGTTAATGTATCAACACCATTCTCATTGAGAGAAAATCTAAATCTAACTCTACTTCTTGTAGCAATACCTTTAGTTGGGTCGTTTGTGGGTACAATATTACCATATTCATCCATACCAACATAGTCTAAATTCATTGGTATCTGATAACACCATACACCATCGGAATCTATCAACTGATTTCCATGTATTGTAAAACTCTCTACATTACCAAATGGTGTTTTTCTAATCATTTCAATAGTTCCTTCTCCTGTAACTAATTGAGACATCTCACCTGCATGTCCATCAATGTTACAATCGTGTGTTATGCTATTATTTTTACTATCAGTAATAGCACTACCTAAAAAAACACAAGTTGTATTAAATTCATAATGTAAATTAATATCTTTTCTTGTTATTGCTACATTAGAAGATGTATCATCACCCCAAAAAGGATAAATTGTAACTGCTTCGTTTTGAGAATAAATTTGCGCTAAAGTATCTAAATTAGTACTTTTTTTAAATTTAGTAGGACTGTCAAACTGATTTATATTATAGCCTTTATATATAAAATCTCTTGGTTTTTGAGATAAAATTCCAATATCAGACAAATCAACATCAACATGAAGCTGAGTATTACCTGTTGGTACTCCAAATATCATATAATCACCTGCTTTATTTGTAGTAGTTGTAAATTTATAATATTTGTCATAAACCTCTAATACAGTATCATTATCCAATATAGCTCTTTTAGAGGGGAATGTTCCAACATTTGCATAACAACTATCATTTGAATAGTTTGGCAATAGATTATATCTAATACCATCATCATTTAAATTTGTTGGAGAAGAATATGGATATAATTTTGTTAATACAGAACTAATCGAATCTTCGTTCTCTAACGGCACGAAAACTGATACCTTAGCATTAGGTACTCCAAAGGCATCATTAGCCAACACACGACCAACAATAACGCCATAATTAGATGTTTGTAATTTATATGCATCTTTTTGAGTTAATGTCAACGATAATACTTCAAAAAGGTCAACATTTTGCTTCATATTAATATGCAAAACTTGGTCTTTACCTACATTTGCTTTTATTCTTAAAGATTTGTCCATTCTTTTAAATTATCATAACGAAATAAATTATAACCAAAAGTTATAACATTTTTAAAAGTAAAGAGTAAGTATTTATGAAATATTACAATTTTCAACCACTTACTTACTCTTATAGCTTTATTATTTTTATTAATTTCTTGACGTAATTCGTCAAAATTTCTTATTCTCTTACAATTGCAACTCATTTATTTAAGTTTTACTCTTATTTGTATATCATTTGTTGGATTTAATATTTCAAACATTGAGTTATAATCACTATATAAAACCCTATCAATAGCATCTAAATCTATTGGATAACATTGAGAACCATCCGCTACCCTAAAAAATGGTAAATTAGTTGTTTTGCAAGATGTTTGTTCATTTAATATTGGATAAGGTGCTTTATCACTACTGTAATTACCACTCTGCTCACTATATATATTATATACTCTTAAAGAAATTAAACTTAATACACCATCTATTAATGTAATCTCTTTTTCCAAATCACCAATAAAAATATCTTCTCCCATATCATGTTTTTTAATATCCATATAGTCTTTTATTTTATTAATGATATTGGTTACAACATTAGTGTTATTATAAGTTTTATCAATGAAAACATCAACCGAAAAACCTAAATTATAAACCCTACCACTACGTACTTCAATATAATCATTAATAGTTCTATAATGCGACATATATTCAAGTATATTGTTTATTAATGTTTCAGGTAATGATTTGTCTAATTTACCAAGACTATTCATACCTAAAAGACTCATTGATATTTTATTGTTATCCTCTATAACTGCTGACCTAAATGGCGCACCATACTTAGGTGGCATCATCATAAGTCTTGTTTTATAGTCTTTAATTGTCACGCATCTATTTTGAGAAGAAGTGTTATATTTGGTTAAATATTTAATTTCTTCAACTGATGGGGCATCTTTACCTGCAACAGATGGTGTTACATTAGTTACAGAAAAAGAACTAATAACTTGACCTTTAAGTCTTGAATTTAATTCACTACCATCACTATGAAATTGAGCATTTAACAATGAAACTGAATTAATTGCTCCGCTTCCTAAATTAGTTTCAACACCGCCACCTACTTCATACAAAATATACATAGTCCAACCTTGTTTAGGTAAAACACCTAACATGTCATTATTAATTATTTTACTTGTTCTATATTCTGCATATTTAGTACTGCCATTAGGTATTTCTCTATAATCAACACCACTACCAAAGATAACTTTAAGATAACCATTATCAGTAAATTCAGTTATAAATTTTTGTGTGATAGGTTTCCATTTACCCCTATAAAATCTTGTCGTTCTTGTTGATGTATTTCCAAGCAATTCAACTGTTTCAGTATAATCTTCATAAACTTCAGGATTTAAACTGTCTTTAATAACATTGTTATCAAAATTAGATTCAGCCCCAAATCTCCATTGGTCAGCTAATGAATCAACTTCAAAATACCTAAATGTCATTGCTGCATTTTTATCAGTTTTAAATTGCTCTTCATCATAATAATATTCCTGAATATCAGGGTCTTGCGTAAAATCTGAAGATTCTTTAAAGATAATTGATTCAACATTCATAACATTAGTATCAGGTAAAACAATTTCCATAAAAGGTTTAACGTCAGTACCTAATAATACCTTTTTAAAAACTCTTGTAATGCCATTCACGGCTACTGTTGTTTTTGATACAGTATAACTTGTTATTGAACCGTTAGAATTTCTATTTGGTTGGTATGTTCTATTTGAATATGCATCTGAATTAAATTGTTCAGCAAAATCAATATCTTCAGATAAATGAAAGTTATAACTTCCTGCTGATACGACAGTATTTCTTCTTAAAATAGGTGCATAAGCCCAATTAGGAGATGAAATATTCTCAGGGTCTATTGGTAAGACACAACTAATTTTTACTTCACACATACTTGCTTTAGCACCAGGTACTTTTAAGCCATTAGAACGTGCATTATTTAATACTGAACTCTTTAACATAGCAGTATTCGGGTTGGTTTCTTGATACATTCTATCTATATGATAAGATAAATTATCTGAAACAGATGAAACCAAATCAATAAACCAAGCTCCTACAGAACTATCATCAAAATTATTTGACAATTCTGGATAATACTTATTGCTAAAATTAATAAGTTCTGACCTATAATCGCTAAATGTTCTTGCTAAATAATTAATTTTTTTATCCATTATAATTCTGTTACAATACTATCTTTTATTAATTTATTACCTTGTTTAATTGAATAATCTATTCTAACATAAACAGCTGTATCATTCTCTTCACTCTTTGCTACTTTTATATCGTGTAATATTACATTATCTACATAAGTTTGAACAGCATCTATTATCTCATTTTTTAATCCATCCCATGTTACTTCTTCGTTAGGCTCAAAAATAAATTTAATTAAATCAGTCCCAAATTCAGGTTCTCTAATTCTTTGACCCTTTGGTGTGAATATTACATGCATTATCTGACTTCTAATCCTTTCTTGTTCAGTTTCATTGACATCAAGAAAAAAATTTTGAAATTCATTATTTGTAAAAGGATATTTAATTCCTAAATATTGAATCTTTGCCATAATTATATTTTAATTAACTATAATTATTTAAAATATAATTTTTTATAAAGTTTTATAAATAAAAAAGGCTGAGAAAATTCTCAACCTTTATATTAATCTATTATAGTCCAAATTTCATAAAAATTTTTTATTTCATTCCAATCCATATTGGTGTAACCATTCTTTCCAAAAGAATTACCCCATGAATTACGAATGATTATGCCATCTTCATTATACCCAACTATTGAAATAGCATGACCTCCTTTGAAAGATTCATTACCTTGTTTATCCCAAAAATACTCACTATCATTGTAAACAGGTAATGCCCCAACAAGAGGACCATTTAATAATAATGCTTGCTTAATTTGTATTTCACTACCTAACATAGCATAACTATCAATCTTCATAATACCTAAATCAGAATGCACGCCTGTATGCTTTAAAAAATATAAAGCATCTTTAAATGTCATTCCATTATCACCTATCGTAGTTTTACTATTATATATTTCCAATAATTTAATATTATTATCTCTTTGATTTTTGCCATCAGTATCAACATTCTTGTTCCAATTTAAATGTGCAGAAATAGAACATGGAACACAAATAGGTCTTTCACCTTGATTTAAAACTCGTGGCAAAAAATTAATAAATGAATAAGAAGAAGGTATATCTAACCCCTTTACTTCATTAAACTTTTTTTCACTGCCATCTAATTTAGATGGAACAAACCCATAATTCATATCTTATTATTTTGTTTCTCTCTTTGTTATTTTAAAATTTTCACCAATTACTTCAATTCTATATATTTGCTCATTTATACCTAATTTTTTTATGAACAAATACATATCTTTACCATCTTTGCTTTCAAAGTCTCTAATTTGCATTTTATGCCATTTATTTAAGTCTGTGGGTAAACTATCAGCAACACAAATTGAATCGAACTGAGACTTTGTAAATAGCCTTTCAAAGGCATTTTTCATTGATGACCCATAAGTGTTATTTTCTATTCCTTTTTGAGTGCTTCCACATGCAAATAGAAATGAAATAAATGCAATAAATATTATTTTTCTCATATTTTTCTTTATATATAAATAGAAAAATGGTGGATAAAAATATCCACCATTCAACTTAATTTAAGTCACTTTTAATTAAATTTCCTTCTTTATCTTTAACCCAAATTATTTGATTTGATGACCCCCTAAATTTAAGTGATAAATCTCTTTTATCTTTTTCAAATCTACCATCAACTAAATAATCAATATATGGTATAATTTCTGACATTGAATTGTTATTTCTTATTTCTTCTAATGTATAACCTGTATATAACCAAATATCTTTTAATGGGAATTTTTCTTTAACTTCTTTTACTAATTCCAATATTTCATCAAAGCTATCCATTGGGTCTCCACCACTAAGAGTTAAACCCTTTATATATTCTTTATCTAAAACATTAAATAAATTTTCTTTATCTTTATCAGTAAACAATCTACCGCTCTTAAAAGACCATGTTTGCTTATTGTGGCAACCTTTACAATGATGCGAACAACCTGCAACCCATAATGTTGCTCTACACCCTAAACCATTATTTAAATCTGGGTAACTAATACTCCAAAATCTCATAATATCGTTTTATTTTTTATATTATGAGGAAGGGTTATTAAAACCCTTCCATTATATTTTAAATTTTATTGATATGTTTTACTCTATCCTTAGTTTCATCTTGTTTTCCTAAGTTAAAATGCTCGTAAGTGGTTGATAAATAACCTGTTACACGTCTTAGGTGTTCTACATTTCTACTTCCGCACTCAGGACAAACTTCACCAATTTCACCTGTAAATCCACAATCATGGCATTCATCAATAGGGACATTTATTGCAAAATATGGTATATCTTTATCCATTGCATAATTAACTATGGTTTCAAGACCCTCAATATTGTTGTTAGTACCTGATGGTAATTCAACGTAAGTGATACAACCTGCATTTGAGAAACATGTTAATTGACTTTCAATGTCAATCTTTTCAAAAGGAGACATTTCTTTGTAAACAGGTACATGAATTGAATTTGTAAAATACTCCTTATCTTTTCTCACTTCATTACCTTTATCATCTTTCTTTAAGAAATATGTTACACCTTCTATATCGCCATACTGTTCTTTAAATTTCTTAAATGATGTATAACATAAATTTTCAGCAGGTGTATAATAAACGCCAAAATTAAGATGTGTTTCATCCTTAAACTCAGAGCATCTCTTCTTAAACAAGCCTTCAATTTCTTTTGCAAGAGTCATACCTTCTTCTGTAGTATGGTCAGTACCAATTAAGATTTGAAGTGTCTCAGCTAAGCCTAATTGACCAATAACCAAAGTACCATGGCGTAATGCAGATATTGGACCTTCTTTCTCATTATAACCAAACATTGAACCATTTTCCCACATAAAGGTTGCAGCCTTTGGACTTTGCTTACACATTCTTTCAAAACGTTCAAGAAGCATATCCTTTGATTCAAAAATCTTCTTATCCAATAACTTTAAGAATTTAGCAACAAACTCATCTTTGGTATATTCTTTTTCACCAAAAGATTGCTTAACTTCCATTGCCAATGTTGGCATAATAATGGTTACAGGTGCTAAGTTGCCTCTACCATCTTTTAATTGACCAAAACCATTAATATCATATCCATTATAAGTGCGACAATTGTGAGTTACCGTACCGTCATCCATTACATAGAGTCTATCACCATCTAACTCAAAGCCATAAAAATCATCTACCTCATCTTCAGTAATAGTTATATTTGAAAGAGTACCATCTTCTTTATAACCATTAAATTTAGATTTCATTTCTTCGTTAAGATTCATAAAATCATGTACAGTTATGTTAACTGTCATACCATATTCTATGTTTTTATACGTTTCTTCTCCAATATAAATAAGTGATAAAACATGACCCTCATTTACAATGTAGGATTTTGCTTTACTCTGATTGACTTTAAAAAGTTTATCATTTCCTCTTATTAAAGATTCAACAACTCTTGTTTGACCATTAACACCCATTAGTTTGTCACCAACCTTAATGTCTTGAACCATTTTTCTACTACCATCTGCCATTACAATAGCTGTATCTTTGGCATGACATCCCATTGTGGCGTTATAAGTTCTTGGGTTGTTAACATCATAACCTTTATTGTTAGACCAATCAACATTGCAATAATTTGGATAAATTCTTTGTGAGGTTGACTTTAATGCAATTTTAAATAAATCATAATTTGGTTCACCCTCTTTTCTATTAACACCTTTCATACATTGGAAGATTCCACATGGGAAAATTGGGGTTAAATGGTGTTCACCAACGCCTTTCATTGAGCCTTCAAGTAATGCCTTAATAACCATTCTACCTTCAGGTAAAGTACAAGTACCATAATTAATTGAAGTAAATGGTAATTGGTTTCCACTTCTACTTTGTAAAGAATTTAAATTGTGATACATACCTTCAATAGCTTGCATCAACTCTTCCATTGTCTCAATGTATGCTTCTTCGTACCAATCTTTATTAATATTGATTATTTTTTCATCACCAACATGGAAGTTAACACAATCCATTGAAAAATCACCTATTGTAAATTTTTCATCTTTAATACCATATTTTTCATTAAATTCTTTTCTCTTAGCTTTACGATATTCACTTAATTCTTTACTATCAGTGATATATTTCCCTTCTTTTTTCATTTCACTAAGTGCATATTTCTTAGTAAAATGTTTATAAAATGATTTTCTTACATAAGGAACGATTGTCCAATCAATATGTCCTGCTGCAACACCACCAAATTGTTGTAAAGATTGAATTTGAAATAATACTGCAATTAATTGGAAAGCTGTGTTAATTGAATTTGCAGGTCTAATATCTGTTTGACGTGTTTTAAAACCTTTTGATAACAACTCATCAAATGGAACTGTTAGACAGTTGTGTTCTCCAATAGCGTATGAATCAAGGTCATGTATATAAATTTCATTATTCATGTGATTATTTCTTGCCTTTCTTGACATACAATAATCAAGCGCATATTGTTTTGTTACAACTCTACTTGCTTCTCCTACACGACCACCAAAAGAAAACTCATCAACATTAGCATTTTGATTTTGAACATCTTCTGCCGTTAACTTCTTTTTAATTTGTTTCGTTAGTTTACTTTGGTTTTCTCTTATTAACTTATGTTGATACCTATAAATGATATAAGCCTTAGCAACATCAGGATAACTTGCCATCAAGCAACGTTCAACATTATCTTGTATATCTTCAACACCAATAGTTTCGTCTTTAGATTCATCATAAATCTTTTTAATGCAATCTAAAATATCATCATTTGGTGTAACACCGCAAGAGTCAAAGGCTGATTTAATTGCCTTTTCAATTTTACTAAGTTTGAAATCTTCAACAGTTTTGTCTCGCTTTAAAACTTTCATTATTTGTATTTATTTTTTTTTATTTTATTTTTATTATATTATTACGTTAACGTGTAAAATAAATAGCACATTTTTCCATAAAATCAATTATTTTTTTATGTGAAAAAAAATATTAAATGCTTAACTTATTGGCATACATTATTTTAAATTAAATAAAAAAATTATAAAAAAAATTTATTGTAATTTTTACAAATTTGTTAATATTTAAATCGTCCACAACCAAACTTTTGTTCCACAATCATATATTCTATAGATACCTCTTTCTAACATTATTTCATGTTCTGTTTTATTAGAATCATATCCTTCATTAATTAACATTGATTTTCTAAAGTTAAATCTATTTTTCCTTATTTTACCAATTATATAAAAATAATTTGGTGCAGAATCATGGTCATGTTTGAAACCCAACTTATCATACATTCCACCTGTTGCCCATCTTTTATCTGAATAAGAAACAACTTTTTTAGGTGAATATGTCTTAATAAAATATTTGAATAGTTTACTTGCACCACCTATAACATTGGTATTTAATTTATTACAAAATCTAACTAATTCCCATGAACCATTTGATGTATCACCTCCCATATTAATTCTAGGCTTACCAAATGTCATTAAAGCAACTAATTCATTATTATAATATAACCCCAAATTAACTGAACTATTACTTCTTCCTTGAACATGATTATCATCTAAAAATATTGTTTTATCATGTGTTGGAACATTTTTTATAACACATTTTCTTCCATATATTCTATTAGATGTTTTATGTAACATATTTAAAAACATACTTTTTAATATATTTTTTTTATTTTCCCATTCATCTTCAAATATATGAATAAGCCTTATTCCCTTATTCTCGCATAATTCAGTCTTTTTAATATGATAATTTTTTTCTTTGTATTTTTCGCAATGAAATAATAATCCATCACATTCAATCCCTATATTATAATCAGGTAAAAATATATCTATTTCCTTACCATCTAATATAGTTCTTTCTGATTGTACTACATTAACGCCCAAACTTTGAATATAATCAAACACTTCTTGTTCCCATTTAGAAACATGATGACCACATTTAGGGCAACCCATACCATTTAAATGATTTTCAACTCTTTGTTCAAATTCACCATGTTCTGGACATATTATTTTAACCTTTGTTTTGGTATTAATATATTCTACTTTTGAATAATCATACTTATCTCCATGTATTAATTTAGCTTTATCTAAAAACCAATCAAGATTTTGCCTTATACCACCATTACAATATGGACAACCATGACCAACAAAATGCTTTTGAGGTGTTTGAGAAAATTCATTACCGCAAGTATTACAAATTAATGTTAAAGGGGTTAAATAATCAACATATTTAAGTTTGGAATAATTATATTTATCACCATATATGCTTTTAGATTTTTTAATAAATTCATCATTTGTGCCTAATTTAGCACAAAAGGGACAACCTTGACCTTGTAAATGATTTTTAGGTTCTTGCCAAAATTCTCCATGTTCAGAACAAATAATACAAACTTTTGTAGTACTATTGATATAATTGACCTTAGAATAATCATACTTATCACCATGTACCTCTTTAGCTTTGTTAATAAAAGTTTCATTTGTATAAGTTTTATTTAATGAAATACTTTTATTTTTACATTTAGGGCAACCCCTACCATTTAAATGGTCATGTGGTGTTTGCCAAAACTCACCATGCTCTAAACAAATAATGCACACTTTGGTTCTCATATTGATATAATTCACTTTTGAATAATCATATTTACCATTGTGTACATTATTAGCTTTAGCAACAAAATCTTTTGTGCTTAATTTTAAACTCATTTCTTAGAAATGCTTTTGAATATATTGGCTGCAAGTTGGTCTCGTTCACTTTGTAACTTCTTCTCAAAGCCAAAAATAGTATCAACACTGTCTGTACCATCACCATTACTTGTTATTCTACAAGTACCATTGTTAAATTCAATGTCATCTAAAGTAATACCAGCCCTACCTGCTCTATTTTTTAAAATACCAATACGTGCTTTATTTTCAGCAATATCTTCTGATGTACGTGAAATTGATAAAACAATGTGTGCAATCTGTATCTTTTTAAAAGAGCCTCCTGCTTTGTCCATTGTTACCAGTTCAGCTGTTACAGATTCTTTAGTACCTTGCAATGGAATCCAAAATCCAATATTCAAATCACCTGCCATTGCTTCAAATTTTCTCATTGTTTTACCCTCTTGCTCCCATTCAGTCTTTTGACTATTACCTTTATGGGCTAAACATTCAAAGTAATCTACAATAACTAAATCAGGTCTAAAACCGTTATTGATAAATCTCTTTATAATTCTTTCAATATCCCATGCAGTTTTTTCACCACTTGGTAATCTAAGAATACGCAAATTTTCTTCCATCATTTCTTTATTCTCATAATGTTCTATTTGCTCTCTAACTTTATCAATATATTCAGGTTTTCCTAAATCTTTTGATTCAACGCCTGTGATTCTACCAAAATGTTTTCGTTGAATTTGTTTAACTCTATCCTCAAAAACAATTTGAAGTACTTTAAAGCCTTTATTGTTATTTGCTTCGCAAGCATATGTTGACACAAAACCAGCTATTGCTGTTGTCATTGAAGTATTATGTGTAACGATAAAATCCTCAGTAATGTATAAATGTTCTTTTGAATCAACCATAATACATTGTGCATCTTTCTCACCCACATATTCAATGTTAGTTATTCTGATTTCTTTTTCCTTATAATTAATCTTATTTTTATTTTTTAAGTTTAATAAAGGTAAATTTTCATCAGACATAATTATATTCAAAGAATAAACATTACATTTTTTAAAATGTTTACCTACTTTTGAGTATGTAATATTCTTATTTAAAGAAGCATAACCGCCTAATGACCTAACCAAAAACTGAACTTGTTCAATTAAATCAAAATTCTTAGATGAAAAAGTAATAGTACCATTTTTATTTACAATACCTTTACTATCTATCAAACCTTGTAATAGATATAATCTATTCTCAATTGTATTAAACAAATAGTCAATAGGAATTGTATTAATTTTTATTAATTTTTCAACTATCTTAAATTTATGTTCATCTTTTCTATTTCCATCAACAATATAACCCAAAGCATAAGGATGAATTATTAATTCTCTTTCATTAAACTTAACTGCTTTTGCATTAGGTATTAATACCTTATTACGTTTAATATCAAGTTCCTTAATATCACTTAGTTTTATTGTTTTATATTCTTTATCACCATTAATTGATACAGACCATAAATGTTCTTCATCACATTCACATGAAGTACCATTACTAAAACTTACCTTATAAATAGGTCTTAAACCTTGTTGGAAAATATTAGATACCTTATATGGTAAACCATCTCTACCAATAACATTATCACCAACATTAATGCTACCCATTAACTTGTAACCATCAGGTGTTAATATTCTTGCATCAAGTGGTTGCGCTTTTCCAAATGAACTTGGTCCAATAATAACACCCAATTCACCTTTACCTAACCCACCTTCAAGAATTTTATCAAGCGACTCAATACCTGTTGGCATTGGAACTCTGTATTCATTTGATAATGTTTCTTCTGTATTATCAAATACGCCAGAACCCATTTCATTATTATTACCTGCATTTAAAGCCTTATTTAATAAATCAACACAATCATCATATTTAGATACATCACCATTACCTGCAATCTCTAATATTTTGTTTGCCGTTTTAATGATATTCTGTTGTTTAAAAAATCTTGCACCAGTTTCTCTAACAAATTCTGAGCCTTCTGATGATGTATGCTTTATTTTATCAACAGTTGCAGCATAAAATTCATGCTCTGTATCATTACGTGCTTTACTAAATAATATAGTTTGTATTGTGTCGTATGAAGGAACAGTACCATACCTTTCGTAATATTCCTTCATTACTCCAACATAAGTTTTTAAAGTCGGGTCAGTAAACGTATTTTGGTCGATAACATCGTATAATTCTTTAAATAATTCTTTACCTTCGGTAATTTCTTTAACAAATTTAAATTGAAAACTTTCACCTAAAAAACCTAAGTCTTCTAATTTATTTTTTGCGACCATCAATGTTTACCTCCTTTTATTAATAAAGTGTTTTAATATATTCTTTAGTTTTCTCTGAAACTGCTTTACCCCAATTAGAATCTATCTTATTATTGATAGCATCAATGTTAAAGTTATATTTTCTACCTTTACCATTTGTTTTAGAATCATTGTTATAACGACTTATAAAACTATAATCACTTGTACGTTTAAAACCATCATCACGTGGAGAACATACCTCACATATTCTCTTAGTAATATGAATTAGCAAATCAGGCTTATCATTAATCATTCCTTTAAGACAATAAAGTTCAGGTGTTAATCTGTCATTATTTTCCTCAAAGAATTTTTCTTTTTCATAAGTAAATGTTTGACCGTTTTTGTTAGTAATTTTTACTGTTTTATTCGCAATATCAACCTTTTCTCGAATTGTCTTCGGATAAAATCTACCATCCCAAATTTTTTCAATAACAACTTTTTTGTTATCAGTAATCACAAATTTGAAAGTACACTCCCATGGCTCAATTAATGGACTTATAAATTCCTCTAATGGTTCTTGCATTGTAGTTGAAACATCTCCATAAAGCCATGTATAAACTCTACTCTTAGATTTCAAATCTTCATCAATGTCATTAACTAACTCATCAACTAAGTATTTAAATTCCTCAGAATACATACTATGGTCAATGAAATTGTTAATTTTAAAATTTCGTTTACAAACTAAATTGTTATTAACAAACAACGCAAATTCAAATCTCTCTTCTTTGTAATTTTTTTCAGACATAATTTTTTTTTAAAAATTAAAAGTTTAACAATATATAATTAATACTAAATTTCTTAAACAAATATATGTTATTTTTTAAATAAAACAAAAATATTTTATACTTTTTTTAACAAATCATTTGTGTATTTTTTTTCCATTTTGCAAATTCTTTCAAAAGGTCCAAAAACTGAACCAAATGTATTTTCATTTTGAAGTTTAACCATATCATTCTCATTAATAATATTGTAAACATTTTTAATATCCCTATCATCAATTCCTAAAGGAGCATACATCTCTTCTTTTAATGATTTTTCAGCTTCTTCTGTTAATAAAGGATTAGATAAATCTATTATTTTTTCATTTATTTCAAAAATATCTTTCCCTTGACAACCATCCGTAACTCTATTTAAAATATTTTCGATGGATTTTAACGGTTTCTTCTTTTCACTTAATCTCTTATCTTGAATCTCTTGTGAACGAGTTAAAATCTCATTTAATGTACATTTTTTATCTTTTAAATCAGGAAATTGCTTTAATAATCCTGTCTCTGCAATACCTTTAATACCATATATATTATCAGATGAATCTCCACATATAATCTTCTTTAAAACCACATTTTCATGTGTATAACCCAATTCTTTTACATCATTCTGTGGTGTTATAAATTTATGTAATGAAGGAATCCATATACAAACCTCATCTGTTATCAATTGAGTTATATCCCTATCTTCAGATACTATAACAATTCGTTCATTTTCTTTTTTATTATGACAATAATAAGAAATCAAATCGTCACCTTCAACATTTTCATACATAAATTGTCTAACAAACAAATTATCAAGTATATCTTGAATGATTGAACGTTGTCTTTGAAATGATTCATCATCAGTTTCAGACCTTTTAACTGTCTTTTTTTTACCTTTATGATAAGCAAGAACCTTTTTACAATATTCATCTATTTTCCTATCATATTCAGTCTTAACATCCCTAAATTCATAATGTTTGTCTCTATTAGCCTTATATAAGGGATAATATTTATATCTTAAAACACCTGACCCATCACCATCCCAAGTAACAATACAGTAATTAAAATCTTTTTTTAATAATAGTTCACCAATTCGTCTTAACATATTCCAAACCGCCCCATATTCTTCACCTTTAGAGTTCATTTCCTTATTTACTAAAGACGATTTTAATAAACTATTGCCATCAATTAATAATGTATATAATAATTTATTATCTTCTACATTATTAGCATCTTTTCTTATCTTTTTAACAACTTGTTTCATTTATATTTTTTATTTCATAAGCTATTTATTTTAGTTTTAAGCCACTTTCATGTCGTATATGATAAATTAATCATATTACCATTTACATGGCGTCATACGCTCTTAAAATACGTATTAAGACACCATTAATATCTCTAATAATATTGCTTAAAATATAATGTATTTATTGTAACTGTAAATATATTGAAAATAATGTTAAAAAACAAAAATAACATTGATAAAATTAATTACCAATGTTATCTTCTTGTTTCCATAGCCATACCTTACATCCACAATCATATATCTTATATATCCCCCTTTCCAACATTATTTCATGCTCTGTTTTATTTGGGTCAAATCCTTCTTTTACTAATCTATCTTTCCTATATTTAAACCTATTTTCTCTATTATCTCCTATAACATAAAAATAATTAGGTACAGAATCATGGTCATGTTTAAAATTCAATTTATCATATAAAGTACCTGTTGCCCATCTTTTATCTGAATATGACACAATACTCTTTGGCTTATATTTTGTTAAAAAATGTTTAAATAATTTACTTGCTCCACCGATAACATTTGTATTTAACTTAGAACAAAATCTTACAAGCTCATATTTACCATTTTCTTGTACACCTTTACTTACATTAATTCTTGGTTTTGAAAATGTCATTAAAGCAACTAATTCATTATTATAATACAAACCTAAATTAATTGAACTTACTGCATCACCTTGTACATGATTATCATTTAAAAATTTTATTCTATCCGAACCATTAACTTCCTTAATTATACATTTTCTCCCATATATCCTATTTGTTGTTTTATGTATCATATTCATAAGCATACTTTTTAATATAATACTTTTATTTTTCCATTCATCTTCAAATATATGAATGATTCTAATTCCATTATTTTCACCATTTATTGTTTTATTTAAATGATATTTTTTATCTTTAAATTTTTCACAATGCCAGTAAATACCATCACATTCAATTCCTATTTTATAATCAGGTAAAAATATATCAATTTCTTCACCATTTAATATAGTTCTATTACTTTGTTCAACATTAACATTTTCGCTTTTTAAGAAGTCAACGATTTCATTTTCCCACTTAGATATAGGATGAGAACATTTAGGACAACCATGACCATTTAAATGATGAGCAGGTGATTGCCAAAATTCTCCATGTTCAGAACAAATAATACATATCTTAGTTTTTTTATTTATATAATCTACCTTTGAATAATCATAAGTGTCGCCCCATTTATCGTAAACTTTTGACATAAATTCATCTTGTGATAATGATAATGAATCAATACCACATTTAGGGCAACCTTGACCCATTAAATGTGCATTAGGTGTTTGCAAAAACTCTCCATGTATAGGACAAATTATACAAACTTTAGTTTTATTATTTACATAATTAACCTTTGAATAATCATATTTATTACCATGTATTTTAATTGCATTTTTAATAAAATCTTCCTTACTCTTTCTTTGCTCTTTTGATAACTTATCATAGTTGCATAATTTGCAGCCTTGACCGTGTAAATGATGAGCAGGTGATTGCCAAAATTCTCCATGTTCTTTACAAATTATACAAACTTTCGTTTTGCTGTCAATATAATCTACTTTTGAATAATCATATTTATCTCCATGTACGGACTTTGCTTTAGCAATAAAATCTTCTAAAGAATATTGTCTATTTTCACCCCTTCTTTCTTCATAACATTTAGGACACCCAGCACACCTTAAATGCGATTTCGGTATTTGCCAAAATTCTCCATGCTTATGGCATATTATACATACCTTTTTATCATTTCTCTTATATTCTACTTTTGAATAATCATATTTATTACCATGAATATTTTTAGCTCTTTCAATAAATTCTTCAGTATTCATATTTTTCAAATATTTAAAAACTGTATAAATATATTAAAAATAATTATAAAAACAAAAAATGAACAAGTTTTAAATTTCACTTGTTCATTTATATTTATCGTGCTAAGAATGAAAATGGCATTGGCTTTTGCTGTAATACTTTCATTAAATTATCAGTTAATTCTGCTTGATGTTGTAACTGATTCCATGGTAACATTTCATTTAAACGTTCCTTTAAATTTGTGAAAATTCGCTCCTTATCAGCCTTACCCATATCCAAAAGCATGCCATAGTCCATCGTCAATTCAGCACTAGGGATTCGTATCACACCGCTATTTGTACCTCTAATAATACCTAATGTAATCATACATTCAGCAACAAATAACTGCCTAATCAATTGTTGCGTTGGGTTATTCATTAATTCAAACTGCATTTCATCAAGTGGTACTTGGTCAGGTGTTATTAATACATCATCTTTATTTTCAATAGCACATTGTGTTGCTGCACTTGAACTTCCATCTGTTTCATAATAAGTGTACCAACAATAACAATCTTTAAATTGTGACCATCCCCATGAATCATCAGCAGAAATACCCCCCATACCATTTCTTGTACCAGGTGTTGATAATAAGTGAACCAAATGAGTTCCTTCTGGTCCTGCTGTTACTTCATAAGCTAAATCCCCTCTAATTAAAGAATTTTTATATTTCAAATCAGCTGATTGTAATGCCACATCATAAACTGAGCCAACATACATACCTAACATACCCATAGGGTGATTTACATCACCAAACTGCCCAAAACCACCTGCGAATCCGCCATCAAAAGAGCCATATGTACCATATAATGCAGCTTTAGTCGTTGATGGTGTAACATATAATACCTTATTAATTTCTCTGCCAGCAGGTATCACATATACTTGTTTTCCTTTCTCAATTTTAAAGTAATCTTTTTTTAATTCATAAGGTCCTCGTTGTTGTAAACCAACTTCACGTGAAAACCAATATGAATAATCTCTTGACCAATCCATTGTTCTAATAGTCAAAGCGTATGCAGCTTGTGCAGGGTCTTTTAAAAGTTTTTGATTTCCTTGCAAATTTAGCCATTGTGTTTCAGTGACCCAATTTTGTACTACTTCTGAATAGTCACCTATTGCAACCTTTAATAAGTCACACATTTGGTCATCTGTAAGTTGTACAGTTCTAATAGGCGCACCTAATTTTGTTCTTGCTATTTTAAATAATTCTTGGATTTTATCTGTAATAATCATAAAATTAAAATCATTTACTATAAATAGTTTGATACGAAAAAAGATAATAGCTTTTTATTCACTATTATCTTTCCAAACATATTTAAATAAGCCACAATCCCATATCTTATAAGCACCTAACTTCTCAGTCATTTGACTTTCTGTCATGGTTAATGGTAAACCATATTTCTTATGTAAGATATTTTTCCTAAAATTGAATTTATGAACACGTTGTTTAGGAAATTCATTAGGAAAATAATACCTATAATCAGGTTTTAACACTTTTTCTAACGTAAAGCCTAATTTAGTATAAAGATTATTTTCTTTACTTAGAGTCCATCTTCTATCAGCAAATGATTTAACTTCTGTTGGTTGATACTTCCTTATAAAATATTTAAATAACTTACCACCAACACCATTGCAAATATATTTATTATCAGTAGAAAATCTATTTAAAACCCATTTCCCATCATTCTTTTCTTTCAAAAAAGTCATAACTCCAACCAATTCTTCATTATAAAAACAACCTAAATATACTGTTGATGGGGCAAAACCTTGTATATGATTTTCATTTAAAAATTTTTTAGCTGTTATTTTATCAATTTCATTAACGACTGTTTTGCGAGCCATGATTTTAGTTAAATTTTCATCTTTTTTTAATAAATATTTAAGTTTATTTTTAACTATTTCTTTTTTGATTAACCATTCATCTTCAAAAATTTGAATCAAATTTATATCTTTTGAATTACAATATTCTAATTTTTTTAAATGATATTCTTTATCTGTTTTAAACAATTCTGAATGCCATCTCAAACCATTATATTCAATAGCAATTTTTTTACTTGGAACATAAATATCTAATTCAAATGGGGAAATTATCTTTCGGCTATTAGTTAATATTTTTTCAGTTTTATCAACTAATCCTTTAACATATTCAATAATTTCATTTTCAGCATTTGATTTTATATGTGCGCATTTAGGGCAGCCACAACCTGATAAATGTGAAGTTACTTCTTGTTTAAAAACCCCATGTATTGGGCATGAAATACCTATAATACTTTTACTGTTCACATAATTAGATAAATCATATTTATATTTATCATTATGTTTAAAATTCATAGCTGTAAGTACCCTATCTTTATCAAAAGTATTTCTTTTTCTACTTTCATCTATTGCACATTTATAGCAGCCATGACCTTGTAAATGTGAACTTACCTCTTGCTTAAAATCTCCATGTATTGGACAAGTAATTATAATTCTTCCATTTTTATCACGATTATATAAGTCTGTTTTTGTATAGCTATATTTATTGTGATGAATTTTATTAGCTTTTTTAATATATTCTTCAGTAGGTGTTATCATTCTTAATGATATTGCTTCTTTACTACAATAAGGACAGCCATGACCTCTTAAAAAACTACCAACGGATTTAACAAATTTACCATGTTTAGGGCATTTAATAGTAATTTTTCCTCTTTGATTTCTATATGACACTTCTGAATAATCATAAGCATTTTTACCATATAACTCATTAGCTCGTTTTATAAAATCTGAAATAGGAAGTCTTTGTTTACTTAACTCTTCTTTTCTACATTGTGGACACATTTGACCACGCAAAAAACATCTTGCCTCAATTTCAAATTCACCATGTTTTTTACATATAATTTTAATTTTATTATGCATACCATTATACACAGCATCAGGTGCAACAATATATTTATCGCCCCACACCCTTTTAACATCTTCCTTAAATTCTTCAATTGTTTTTTTAATCATTTTAGTTATCTTTCCAAACATATTTAAATAAACCACAATCCCATATCTTATAAGCACCCAACTTCTCTGTCATTTGACTTTCTGTCATGGTTAATGGAAAACCATATTTCTTATGTAATGTATTTTTCCTAAAATTGAATTTATGAACTCTATTTAACCCATATTCTTCCCTAAACACATATCTATAATCAGGTTTTAACACTTTTTCTAAAGTAAACCCCAATTTAACATAAAGGTTATTGTCTTTGTTTAAAGTCCATCTTCTATCAGCAAATGATTTAACTTCTATCGGCTTATACTTCCTTATAAAATATTTAAACAACTTTCCACCAACACCATTACAAATATATTTATTATCAGTAGAAAATCTATTTAAAACCCATTTCCCATCATTTTTTTCCTTTAAAAAAGTCATAACCCCTATTAATTCTTCTTTAAAGAAACAACCCATATATATAGTTGATGGAACAAAACCTTGAATATGATTTTTATCAAGAAAATCTTTTGCTATTAATTTATCAATTTCTTTAACATTACACTTCCTTGCATATATTTTACATTTACCATTATTTAACCCCAATAAATATAGAATTTTATCAATAACTATATTTTTATTATTCAGCCATTCATCTTCAAATATTTGAATTAATTTTATACCTTTTGAATTACATTCTTCTAATTTTTTAAGATGATAATTTTTATCAACATTAAATTCTTCTGAATGCCATTTTAAACCATTATATTCAATAGCTACATTTTTACTTGGAACATAAATATCTAATTCAAACGGTTTAATGATATTTCTATCGTTATGTATTGTGTCAGAACAATATGATTTAACTAAGTTATATATTTCATTTTCTGTATTTGATATATTATTCCCACAAATTGGACAGCCATGACCATATATTAAATCAGAATATCTTATACTAAATAAGCCATGTTTTTTGCAAATAGGTGTTATTTTAGTTCTTGCGTTAACATAATTAATTTTAGATAAATCATATTTATCTCCATGAATTTTTATTATGTTATTAATAACATCTTTATTAGATAAAGTTCTTTTACTTCTTAGCTTATCACGTCTACACTCTTTACATCCATGACCTGCTAACAAAGAATGTGGTGTTATATAAAAAATACCATGTTCTTTGCATATTATTGGTATTTTAGTATTGGTATTAACATAAGAAGCATTTGGAGCGACTTCATATCTATCACCCCAAATGCTTTTGATTTCATTTTTTAAACTTTCTAAAGTTTTTTTACTTGGCATAACTATTAATCTTCATCAGATTCTGTTTCGGTAAATGAAATATCTTTTTCATTAAATTCAACTTCCTTACCTGTTTCATTCTTCTCCATTTGAGCCATAATCTTCGGTACATAATTCTTTTTATAAGAATCTGCTTGTTCTTCACTAATAAGCCCATTATGAACACAAATCATTGTACCTTGATAAGTAAGGTTAAATGGCGTACATAATTGATTTTTAACAATCTTTATTTTAGTAAGTGTACCCCAATCATAGTTTCTACCTTTACTTGTTGCTGTAAGACGTTTAATAGAAGCCTTAACAACTCCACCTAATTGAATAATTAATCCATGTGCAGCAAAATACATTGATTTACCACCTTTTAATTCAATAGATGGTGCTGCCATAGGAGCTGACATTGAATCAAGCCAAATCTTATTCACGCAAAACATGGTATTTGTATATGGAGAACTGACTTTTTTCGACAAAGGAATACGATTGTTACAAATCATGTTAAAAGCTGCTTGCATTGCACCTGCATCGAACATATTGTTTCCAACATTACTTGTAAATGATTTATACGACATTACCGAACCAATTGAGTCCCATAAGAAACAAATATCTTGTTGAATATCTCCATTTTCTTGCATATCAAGAATTTTGTTAATAGCAAATGCAATATCCTCTAATACAGGAACTGTACGTTTTTTCTTTGTTTCTTTACCAGTTGCATAATCATTTGTACCATATAATTCACATAAAATTTTACCGTCAAAATACATGAAATTACCTTCATAATCAACAACTTGTTTTTCAACATGAGAACCTGTTACTTCACCTGTTTCTTCATCGAAATCATCTACTTCAACGTCCTCAATGACAGGTGTAGCTTCCATACCACAATCCATTGCGTAATTAAAGTCGAAATGGGATTCTGTATCAAATATTACAGGTAAAATACCCGATGCTTGACATGATGCAATAATACAATTAATTAATGTACTCTTACCTGTATTAGACCAACCATAAACAATTGATAATTCACCTTTTGGAATACCAGGCAATTTAGTAGCATTTACAAATGCTTCAGGTAATGTAATAAATTCAATTGGTTTATTTGCACTTGATTTTGTTAAATCATTTTTGTTAATAGTTAAACCCATTTTTTCTTTAATAGAAGAAATTGATGGGCGAGAAAAATTTTTCTTCTTTATTACTTGTTTTACCATTAATTACGTAACATTTTTTCTTTTATTTTATTTTTCCAACATTTTCTACATAAAGGTTTATAAATATCGTCACCACCGACTAATATTTGTGTTCCTTCTGTAATTATGTCTCCATTTCTATTAAATCTTGCATTTATTGAAGTTTTATGACCACAAGAACAAGATGATTTAATTTCTTGAATATCATCTGCTATCTCAAATAATCTTTTTGAGCCACTGAATAAATGCGATTTAAAGTCAGTTCTCAATCCATAACACATAACATTAATATCCATATAATCAACAATATCTGACAATTGGTCTACTTGTTCTTCAGTTAAGAATTGACACTCATCTACCAAAATCCATTTTAATGGAGCATCATTTTTCTCTGACATAATCTCATTATATTCATATATAGAATCATATATATTAACATCATGTGGGATAAGAGTGCATTTCCGTTCAAGTCCTGCTCTTGATTTAATAACGCCATCATCCCTTGTGTCAAGGGATGGTTTAAGCGTTAGAAATGGAATATTCTTTTCTTCAAAATTATATGCTGTGGCTAACAAGTCTAAACTTTTTCGACTTCCCATTGCCCCATAATTAAAATATAATTTCGCCATTAACTACATAACTATTTTTCTTATTTTATTAAAAAGGCAAATCGTTTTCTTCTAAAAACATTTGAGACTTTTCTTCTTCTTCTGAATTATCACCGAGATTATCTTCTACAAATTTTGTAAAATCTTTCTTTTGTTCAGTAATATTTTCTCTTAATTCAGTTTCTCTTGCAACTTCTTTACGTTCATCAAGTTCTGCCTTATCAACGTATTTATTCTGCTCTTTATCAAAGACAGGAATGCCACCTTGAACAACAATAGACATATAATCATAAGACTTAACAGTATAAACTTCATCCCATTTCTTACCATCTTCAATCCATGACTTAGCCAACTCATAATTTTCAGATAAAGGTGTCATAAAACTTGCATCAGTAATTTGTGTTACAGTTTTATTGTTAGAATCTTTACTTAAAGAAATTGTTAAATCTTTACCATTATTTAAATCAAAGATATTATAAGTTTTACCTGCTGCTTTAGCTTCTTCCCATCTTTCATTAAATAAGTTAATTATCTTATCATAAACACCATCTTTCTTTCTTGATGAATTAAATAGCCAAAACTTAACACCATCTTCTTCATGCTCACGTTCGATACATCTAACAATCCAAGCCTCTTTTGCACGATTAAGAAATTCAACATCACCAAACTTCTTCTTTTCAACTTCGTTAACTGCATTTAAACGTAAAAGTTTTGCTTGTTCTGATGTTTCACAAAATGGACATTTGTCAGACTTCTTATTATGTTTAGGACAAACAAAAGTTCTCCAACCTTGTCCGCCTTCCTTATTAACTCTAACTGTGTGAATGTAAACTTTCTGAAATGGGCTACCACCTTCAGGGGTAAATGGTAACAACCTAATTCTTATTTTTTTAGTAGATTCACCTGTACCAAGACGTGCGTTTAAGTAATTCTTAGGGTTAAACGCTGTTTTGTTTTTAACAGGTACAAAATTTTCATGCTCATTTTGAGCAATTACTGCATCAGCATCAATGTTGACTTTAAAATTATCCATAAAATATTAATTTATTAAAATGCACATCAATATGTGCTTAATTTTTTACAATACAAATATACATTAAAAAATGTTAAAACAAAAAAAATCTCCACAATATTTAATATAAATATCAGGAGATTGAAAAAAATATGTACTTTTTGTCATTGACAATATGTACTATTATGACGCACACTATAAAAAAGTTATAAATGTCACTCTTTAGCTTTAATCGTTCCAAACTGAGTAATTTTCCTCAAAGAGGAATGGTGATTCCTTTGCGCCTACATCGTTTTCATCAGCATAACCATTTTGTGATATTGAGCTACCACCTTGCTGACCTGTTGCAGCTTCTTGATTAGTCGTTGTACGAGCTACTGTTGCTGTCAACATCAATGTCTCTGACTCAACACCGATGTATTCTATGGTAGGTGTTATATATAATTTTTTTCTCATTGTATAGTTCTCTTTAAATGTAGAATATTATTATAAAATATGATAAACTTATAGTTTTTTATTAAACTCACTTAAAGCATATAAAATTTTTTGATAATCTTTAAATATTTCTATATTTTGATTCATATTATCACAAGTCATATTTAATTGATATATATAGGCTTGATTTGGTTCTACATCCGTATTAAAATCAACACGTACTTCACCTTCTTCGTTTTGACCTATGAAAAGTTTATAAAACCAACCATCTTTTTCTATTTCAATATTATTGTGATTAGCCCAGTCAACTATATACTTTTCAAATTCATGGTATGATGCATATTCATCATAATCACTTTCATCATCAGCCATTGTAATATATGGTTCTTGCTCTTCAAATAATTTATTAAATTTATTTTCCGAAATTTTAACTACTTTTCCCATAACTATAAATCAAATATTTTTTTAAAATCTTGTATTGAATCTTCAGGAATATCGAAAGTATTAGCTATATCATCACTAACATTACGAACATCATCGTTAGTTATTTTATACTCCTTAGTTGTTGGTTCTTCATTATTAGAATATGCTTCATAATTACTATTGGCAGCCTTTTCTTTCCAATAGCTATCAGGTCTAACACTAAAAGGATAAGAATCTAATGTTCTTAAATTTAATCTTTCAGTTTGAGTTGGATTACGCTTTTCAAATTCATTTTTTAAATCAGCAATTTCAGCATTATTCTTATCAATAACACTTTGCATATTTTCTAATGCACCTAATAATTTTTCAATACGTTTATCTACAGTACCTAAATCCCTACCTACGTCATTTACTTTATCATTTGTTTTTTCTTGCGCTTTAACAACATCATCAACATCAATCACCTCTTCATCAGATTCCTTATCGTCTTCAGAATCTGAATCATCTAATGGAGCTTCATCCATTGGTGGTTGAGTATTATCCATAGGCATAGGACTATTATCATTGGGCATATTAGGCTCATTAGGGTCTGCCATATTATCATTAGGTTCTCCACCCATATTTAACCCATTATCAGCACCATCCATTTGTGGCTCTTGATTATTTCCACCCATTGAAGCATCAGCATTAACATTTTGAGGGTCTTCTTCTTCACCTGCTTCTTCTATAGGTACTGAATAGCCAAAACCTTCTGCCATACGCATAAATTGCTTATGAGCCTCATATAAATGATTTTCTTTTAAAAACTTAATATTTGTTTCAGCCATATAATTAGTCAACTAACAATTCTTTATTATCTTCTGTCAAAATAGTTTTTGAACTTTCTGTTCTTTCAATAAGACCCTTATCTTTTTTCAAAACTTTTAATGTATCATTAGTACCAAGTATTTCCTTAGCCATTGCAATTTTTTCAGCTGTATTCATATCTGATTTATTTTCTTCAATCTTATTTTTCTTTTTTCTAACAGTTTTTTTAACCTCATCTTTCTTCTCATCATTGTTATCAACAATAATTTCTTTTTCTTTTACAATCTCAGAATTAAGTTGATTACTTCTTAAAAAAGATTTTTGAGGTTTCATTTCCTGTAAATGTTTTCCAATAAACTTCATAGTTATAACATTTATATATAAATATTTTAATCAGTTAAAAAAACACATTTATCTTCAATTTTACAAATCTTATTGATATTTAATTGTTTATTTGTTAAAATAATCAATTTATCTTTATAATTCGACCAATTGATTAATACATCTTTATTTGATTTATTTGAATTATTTTTATCAGAATTTATTAATTCATTTAAAGCATTTATTGAAAATAAACAACCATATTTAACATGTAAAATAGTTGAATTATCAACTTTAGTTAAAAATGAACGGTCATTAACTTTATATGTAACTAAAAATTCCTTTGTATTATTTTCAATATTATAAATAAAAATATTCTTAAATAGAACATTAAAATCATTTTTTAATGTTTCAATAAATGATAAAATTTTTTTCTTTTTAACAAATGTTCCGATTAAAATAGATTTATATAGCATATATATAGTTTATTCCATTGACTTATTCCATTGACGTAAACTACCCACAAGCTAAAGACTTGTGAGCTTTAGACGTAGAAAAACCATCATGTAAACAACACGATAATAATTCCCATCTTTCATGGGTGTTTACATACCCCCATGTAGCAATATTCAACGCAGCATTAACGTCTGCGTCTGCAACATTGCCACAGTGTGTGCAGTGAAAGTACTTGCCTCTACGAATACCAATGTGACTGCAATTATGACAAGTCTGAGAAGTATAAGCAGGAGGAATTGTAACAATTTGAACACCATTAACCTTGCTCTTGTATTCAAGAAAAGAACGGAGTTGAGAAAAGTTCCAAGAGTTGCTTCTTCTACGAAACGTCTTATTCCGTTTCTTAGAGTTCATACCAAAGCGGATATTCTTCAAGTCCTCTATTGCAATTCCTTTATGTTCTTTCTTTGCTTTCGCTACGAGCTGTTTACTTATTCTATGATTGGTAATAGTGGCAAATCTTCTTTCACGTCCTTTTAACCGTTTCAGTAACTTATGACAGTTACGTGTGCCTTTGGACTGAATAGAAGCTCTCACTTTATTGTATTTATTTCTTATTTCTTTGAGTTCTTTGGAAGATATATTAGTACCATCAGATAGAGAAACAATATCGGTAAGACCCATGTCAACACCAATAAAATCTTCTGCAACTTCTTCTTTCTCGGTGGGAATTTCTATCGTTTGATATAAATAGAACTTCCCTCTGATGAGAATAAGGTCAGTTTCACCTTTTACATATTGCATAAGTTGTGAACGATAGCAAGTGTATGCTATCTTTTCACGACTTCCAATAAGTGAAATAGAACATACTGAATTATCAGTGTTGTAAGACAGTACACGGCTATCATAAGTGACAGCTCCAAACTCTTTAAAACGTCTTTGTTTTTTCTTATCAAGTTTGTACGCATCAGCAACCTTACTTATTGCACGTACTACGAGTTGTGAAGAAAGATGATATGTTTCTTTAATGTTATAATATACTTCTTTATGCAGACTGAATTGCTTGAAAACATGACGTTCCCACGCTATCTGTGATATAGCGTCACAAGCCTCATTGAAAACACTGAAAGTATTTTTCAGTTTGATAGCTTGTTCGTTAGTTGGAAGCAGTTTAATCTGCAAAGTAAATTTCATAATTTAAAGATACGAAATAAATTTGAACATTCCAAATATTTGAAAATAGTTAATTACACTAAAGCCATCTAAAAGATAATAACGTCTCAACTTCTCCACAAAGCTAAAGAGTTCTATATTTTCTTGAAACAATTTTTATGAAATATGGTGTAGCATATTCCTTATTATTAAACTCTCTTTTTATTTTAACAACAAAAGGAGAGTCTTCATAATAAATTGTATTGCCTTTATTATTTACCAATTTATTAATAATTTTTTCATGTTTGATACCACAATAATCTAATATTGTTAAAGATATTCCTAATATTTTATTTTTATTATAAAGACAATAAATCATATTATTATTAATATAAATATAATTTTTTTTATTAAATAATATATTATATAATATTTTTATTTTATTATATTTTAATTTAATTATATTAATATATTTATAATCTAATTTATTAATTATATTATTAATACAACGATGGTAAAATAAATCAATATCACTTTCAAAATCATTGCGTCTTTCTGTTTTTTTAAAAGTCCAATATGTTGTATCGTTTATTTTTTTATTTAAAATATTAAACTTATCACCAATAATATCTTTTGCTTTTTTTAAGCCAACTACCAAAATAGGTTTTGTTGAATCAGCCATTGAAATATCAGTGACTAACCCAACAAAATCCTTCATACCATTTATTTTTCTATCTGAAACTATAAAACCTAAATCTTCCATTATAAAACATATTTTAAGCAAATATATCTAAAAAAATATTAAAATGGAAACGTTAATTAAGTTTTTCTCCAAATAGCACTAAATTTCATAGCACAAGGTGGAAAACCGACACTACGAGGTTCTGTCATAACATTACCTTTATCAGGTTTCCAATTACCCCAATCATATGCTTTTTTATCTCCAACCCATATACCTGTATGACCATTTGTTGCATATATATCATAAGGTTGTAAATCATTAGGATTGTATGGTAATCTCTTAAAACCAGCTGCTTCCAATTTACCATTACAGCCACCTGCAATTTGACCTGAACTTGAAATTGGTATGCTTGGATTAAAATATTTTAAGCACGCACTAACTAATCCACTACACCAATGACCAACATTTTCGTTAATTAATGGGCAATGACTTGACCTGCCTTCGTTAAATTCATGCACATTTTGAGAATACCACGCACCAATCTTTTGAACAGCATTTTGCCATGTTCCATTAGGTGCTGAAACACCACCTCCTGTTGAATTAGACATTAATTCTGAACAAGCTGTTGGTTTTAATTTATCCCAATCTTCTTTTGGTATTTTTGATTGTACAACTTTGCCATAAGCACCTTCATTTTCGTTACCTGCTTTATGCCTATTGTTTTGAGAATAAAATTTAACAATTGCTCGTCTATATTTTTCATTTGTATTGGCATTTACACCTTTAAATGCTGTATTAGTACCATTAATTTTCATTCCAACCTTTAAATTAGCATAAACAGGCTTTTGTGAAACAATTACTTCCAAACGTATAGGACCATTAGTATCATGTGCATTAGCAGCAACCCACCATAACTCTTGTATATATTCACTATAAGTACTTAAAATAATATCAAATACAGTTGCCAATTTATCAGCACCACCAGTTCCATTATTACCCGTTGTTATCCAACCTGAATTTGGACCTTTCTTTTCAGCACCAACATTTAAACCACAAGATGGCGTACTTTGTGATGTTTGATTTACTGAATAAATAAAATCATCCCAAATGCCTTTGTCTTTACCATCTTTTTTAGTGGTGTCATTTGTTGCAGGTGGAGCTGACATATTCAGAGCTTTTAATAACTCTTTATCAGGTGAATGATAAAATTTAAAACCTCTTTCAGCCCTTGCTCTTTGACCTGGAAGCCAATTAAAACTTGGTTCTTTATTTTGTATAATCCATACATATCCAATACAAAATCCTTCCCAACCATGCCAATATACCGTTTTTTTATTGACTTTATCATATCTTGGGACTCTTGCTCCCTTTGCTTTCTCATACCACCAATTTATGACATCATTATCATTATTAAAACGTTTTAACGAACTCGCAAATGCTGGTGCCCAATGGAGCATATGATAAAAACTATCAATAGCAGCTTGGCTAAAATGCTTACCTTTTATTGCATTTCTAATAGTTCTATCATGGTCATGCAATGCTTCTAAATATCCTTTCTTTAAAGCATCTGCACTACTTCCATGTCTAATGTATTTACCTGTTATACCAGCAGCACGTGTTACTCCTGCACCATCACCAATATCTTTACCTACGTCTCCATTAAGATACCATTTTTTATCACCTGCTTCAAAATAATTCATTGCTGATACACCACCTTGGGTTATTAACATACCGCCAATTCCTCCACCAGCACCTCCTAATGGATAAGAAGCGTAAGCACAATCATTTGTTACGTCAGCCAATTGATTCTCCAAATTCTCGCCATCACCTCCACCAGTTCCGCATGGATTAGCTGCCCAAAACCAACCCTTCTTAATTTTAGTAGTAGTGTTTGCCATTCTAACACCAACGATATGTGTTGTCATTTCTCCTGCCTCAATATGATGACTTACCTTTTCAACTAAGTAAGTACCTCTAAACATTGGGACATTTAATAATTCAAAATACATTAATGGTTGTACCCATGCATTACCCATCATATCTATTTCACAAGTATATGAGTTATTTGAATAAATGGTAAACAAATCTTGTCCCATTGTTATCATACCTCTTGTTGCAGTACCACCATCATTTACATTTTTTTCATTTTCATTATTCATTGATGCGATTTGGAACTGAGCCTTAATTGATTGCTCTGTAACCATTGGGTTATCCATTGATATTGAAATATTCTTAAAATAACTTTGGTACATTTTACCATACGATACACCAAAAGCTGGTATGGTATATCCTGCATCACTACCAGAGTTTAATGGACTAGGCCACTTATTTACATCATTACCATTGCCAAGTAATTGTGGGCTATTCTTAATACTAAATGAATCATCAGGGTAATCACTACTATTTTTATCACCCAAATCAAGATGTGATGATGTTTCATAAGGATATTGTACAATAAAGTTTGGTGTTACATCAGGAATATCCATATCCATTAATGATATAGGTTTAAACATTCTACTAAGGTTATTAGAATCACCTAAATCTAAGAAATTTTGAATACAGAAAAGACTACACCTATTTTGTGAATATGTTTGTGACAAGAAAGATAATAATGTATAACCATCTTGAACTTCACAATCCATTATATCATCCTTAAATTTACCGATATTAACCAATACCAAGTTACCTATCTTATTATAATATGAATCTATAAAATAGAAAAATCTATCATCACCTTCAAAGAATTTTTCCATAGTAAATTGTTGTTCAAATATTGAACCAGCAATCCATTTATCATATAATAATTTCAAATATCTATATAAAGCAATTTTTATGTCTATATCAGTTTGACAATCTTCTGCTCTTTGAATATCACTTGCATTGGTAGTACCACTTGTATCATCTACATAAGTGTCTGTTATCTTTTTAATAAAAGCTGTCAAAAAGGCATTTCCTTTGCCGTTATCAATCATAAAATTCTCTTTAGGGTTACTAAACACATCCGCTGTTTTAACGAACGTTACAGCCCCTAAAACCAATCTTGTGGTCATTAAAGCACCATAGCTTGATGGTTTCATACCAAGTCTAATACTTGCGGTTGATGTATGGTCAAAGAATATATGTTTAGCTTCATCATCAATTACAGAATAATTTGCTGACATATTAGCCATGTATTTGCTTACAAGAGCTTCAATATCAGAATCTGAAGTATAAACTACGCCACATATTTTCTTTAATTGTGCAAAAAATGCTGCATAATTATCTGTTTTTAAAGAGAGATATGAATCAATTTTTGAATATTCAGAACTTACCCATTTTCTAAAATAACTTGACAATTCATTTCTAACATCTTGTCTTAAATTTTTAATTCTATCATCATCTTTAAATTTTACAAATGTTTTGGTGAAAGTAGAGTATTTTGGATTGTATAAATCACATAAAGCACCTGCAAATAATACTGCTGCTTTAGGTACATTTACAAAACTGTTATCATCATCAAACATATCATCGAAAACGCTATCATAATCCACATAATAACCTAATGAAATAAGATATAATATAGCTTTTTCTTCAATATTTCTTCCATAATAATAATTTTGCATAAATAAGCAACCTTTAGCTTCAATAACACCATCTACATTATCATCAATATCTTTTATATCACTATCATCAGTTTTTACAGCAGGGACTAAAAGAACTCTATAATTATCTACCTTATTGGTGTCATCTTTAGAAAACTCATCAAAGCCTCCGCCAAATTTTTTAGCCCAATCTTCAACATCTGTAACTGTTAATTTACCACTTTGATTTGAATCATCAGTGGTATTTTTTATAATATAATCTTTACCATCTTGTATATATTTGCCGAATGCTTCAGCTGAAAATTTAGTTTCCCCAACAAACTTTTTATAGAGATTATCCATATCCCCACTTACACCTGTATTTTTACATTGGTTCTCAGCTATTGTTGAAAATCTATTTGGATTAGGCTCTATATATAATAATTTACCACAAGTTTGATTTACAGTTCCTGTAGGACTTTTTAAACTTGATGCTGTATTAGATACTATATAATCATTATAATTTCTTGGATATAAATACTGATGTTTAGCATTAGCAGGTCCAATTTCATTTTGTATTTTAGCAAAGTTACAATTTTGAACTGGTAAAAAAGTTTTACCATCTCCATTAAATTCTGTTAATACACCCTTTAACATAAGTGGCATGTGAAAATTAGTACTTGTACTTCTACTTTCCCATGCATATTTATTATTTTTACCATACTTATCAACAGGTGTAGAATCTTTAGCCTCTGCAATATTAACAATTAAATTTACTATATTACTGCTTTTAAGCCAAGTAATAAATTCTTGTGGAATATTTTTAAATAAGTCCATAAAGTTTATTGCTTCAGCTTCTCCCAATTTTTCCATGCTTTCAGTACTTGCATATTCTTTATTTAATGCAAGTATCTCAAACATTCTAAGTACAACATGACCTGCAAAACTACTTTTATCACTAAAATTAATATCTCCATAAGGATTTTTATCAAGTACCATATCTAATGGATTTAATGGTATTTTCATTATAGCAGATAAGCTACCAGTCTCTCCACCATTACCATTTTCGGCATCTTTTATTAGTTTTGCCATTTCGTTAACACCATTTAAAAGACCATTAACTAAATCTTTTTCTAACCAATCACCTTGAAAATTACCAATCCATGATTCTTCATCTTTTTCAACTCCCTCAACGGTAATATGTTCTGTTACTTTAGGGAATGGTGGTACTACTTTATCATCATTTGTAATATCTTTAGTATTTTCAGCAGTAATTCCTAATGATTCTAATGTTCTGCTCTGTCCAGTAATTTCTCTTGAACATGTCGTTAACATATACATTAACGTTTCAAAATGAGCCATAATGATACGTGTTATTGATTCTATGGTAGGATTAAAGCCTAAACATTCACCAATAGCTTGCGCACTTACTTCGCTCAATTCTTCTTGATTTTGTTGAATTGCAGTATCATTTTCTTGTTTATCTTTTGCAATATCCCCACTCAAATCATTATCAAAAAAAGCATAAGCGTAATAAAGTTTTTGCTTTTGTATTATTGAAACGCCATCTTCTGCATTTTTCTTAGATATTTCTTCATTTTTTGTTATACCATTTTTAAATGCAGGTTTTGCATTCAAAAAATCTTTATTAACATAATGACCATCTGCATTATAAATCCTAATTGGCTTAATTTTTTTATAATTTAGCTTTTCAACTTTACTTTTATATTTGTCATTATTTTCAATTGTTTTTTGTAATGCATCGTATGCTTCAGCAACTTCACTACTGTTAGTAAATGCTGCCCACCAAGAAATAGCTGCATCTTCAAATGTATCATTCCCGTCAGCACCTGGTATAAATGCCAATAAGTTAGCACCATCTTGAATAGTATAAGAAAAGCCTTTATTACCTTCTTTATAACTTTCAGATGCACTAACTACACTTCTATAAATTGCTCCTGTATAATTTTTATATGCTTTATCTACTGATGATATTTCATCATTTTTAGCGTCTAATTTTAAAGATTCTTGCGCTGCTGAACTTGAAGCAACCATACCTGATGCTTCATTCATTGCAGAATCTACCTTTGTTACAATCGCACCAAGTGTCATCATTGGGACATCTTGATTATTAACATCTTTTACAGTAAATCTACCATTAGCAATGTTTTCATCCCAATATTTTTTACCTAAATAATCTGAAAATGGTGCAGCTGTCAATGCATTCATCATTACATCTGACAAAAATGAATATGAAAAACCAATAAATTTAACAGTTGCTTCAAAATTACCTGTCTCAGAATTAAAACTTGCACGGAAATCGCTACAGTTTAATTCATATGCAACAGGTTGACCGTAAAAGCCTTTCATAGCTAAAGTAAATTTAGGATAAGGGAATGTAAAAAAACACTTAAAGAAAGAGCCTTCTACATTAGCGTCTGAAATTCCTTGAATACTTTGATTATCTGTAATATGGTGTCTTGCTTCTTCAGCTGCAAATAATGACGCACCTCTAACATCAGTAAATTTAATTGTTATTTCAGGAGCAAGCCAATTATTATATTGTACATCTATCGAATTAATACCAAATAGCTCTGTTGTAACATTTGTACCTGTAACAACATCATTAACATTTCTTTTTACCAAATCATTAATATACAAATGATTTAGATAATCAGTTGTTAAAGAAGGATTATTTTTCCCATATACATTTTGCTTTGCATTTGGATAATTTGTACCTTGTAAAAAACTAACAGCTTCCTTACCTTGTTGGCTAAAATAATTCATAGTATATACTTTGCTGTTAGAGGTATAATCAGTACGAATTGCCCTACCTCTAACTTCAACCTTTAGATTAATAAATAAGCAATAATCTTCTAAAGGATTTTCAAATTCATAACTATGTAAACCTCTTGGTCCTTGTTGTAGAATTGAATTAGTATAATTAGGCTCTACATATCTAACTCTACTTGAACCTACTTGTGTTACATTATTTAATTCTGTTTCGTTTGGCATATTATTCTATTCCGTAAAGTATATTATAAGTTTCAATATCTTTATTATATTGAGTTAAAGTTGATTCAAGTGGGAATGGTATTCTCAACTTTGAACCATTAGGTATTTGGTATTCTAAAGAACCATATTCAGGGTTAGCTTGCATTATAAGCCAATCATAATTAGGGTCTTCATAATATTGATAGGATAACAAATCTAACCTTGTTTCCCCTTCTTTATAATAATCATATAAGTCAGTTGATTTTTCTCTAATTGGGATAAACGGAACAAGTTTAATTGTTCCGTTACCCCTAAATTTACTATATCTATCGTATGACATATTTTATCTATTTTTAATATGGGAATGTCTTGAAACCATGCTCTGGTATATCTCCATCCTTATTATAAATTACTTGCTCAGCTCTATCATCATATACTTCACTATTAGCATAATAGTTAAACGATAAAGCATTTTGTAATCTTGCAATTGGTCCACTAAGATTGCTTCCTCCTATGAAGTGGAAATTAAGTGTTATATCAGCCATCATAGGCATAACTCCAATTCCTTCATGGTTCAAATCCCAACTTAATGGTTCATAATTTATGCCTAATGAAGTTATAACTATTTTAGTATAATAAAAATCACCAATTCTAAGAATACATATTGGTGGTCTACCAAATGATAAGTTATTTGCTGTTGTTCCAACTGCATCAGATAAATCACTATTGCCAATAGTAGGTCCTTGCCTTGTACATTGTTGTAAGAAGTTTAGTCTTGCATTAAAACCTTCAGGACTAATTGAATGAAAAGCAGGGTCAAAATACTTTATTTTTTCTGTAATTTTACTTCTCATAATTGGGTCATTAATTTCTAACCCTTTAAAGAAATCTGCCTCATTATCATATCTTCTTACTGTATTATCAGCTTGTGGAATATTATTAGTTGCTGTTTTATTATTCTTTTTATCACCTATCTTTTCCTCTATAACTTCTCTTGCTTTAGCGTTAGCACTTTCAACTGTTGTTTTCTGCTCAACTTTTGGTTTTTTAAATATTTTGTTAAGATTAATATGTTTATTCCCTACGGTTAAACCTGTATCAGGAATCCTTTCAACCCTTGTTTTATCATTAACTTCTGTATTACCTGTTATTATATTAGACATATTTACATATCTAAACGGTGTATCACCATAAGTCCTTGTAGTAGTTTCTGACTGTATTGTTGTTTTCTCTTTCAATGTGTCTTGAACTGTGTTAGCTGCTTCTGTATTTACATAAACAGTTACTTCAGAACATCTATACAACTTAGGATGTAAACTACTAATATTACTTGCAAGTGGACCTGGACCTACACCACCTGATAAAGGTTTATATGTTATTTTTTTATTTCTCAATAATGAACAATTCTTAACCCAATGTAAAGCTGTTTCTCTTCTATTTTTATTTAAATCATTATTACGTGATTTATTAATTGTTATACCATGACTTGAAGCCCAACCCTTAACTGTAATTTCTTTAATGCCATAATTTTCAACAATATTTTTTATTGCACTTACATTACTTTCATTATAACACCCATGTAATGTTTTTTTAGCTTGTGTATCATTTGTAAAAGCCAAATAAACATCAGTTAAAGGATATATAGTTGTACTTGATGGTACATTAAATGTTTTTCTAATATCATCTTGTTGTCCACCACTATTCAATCTAAAACTTGCAGTATCAATATATTCAACGCTATGGATTAAATTTTCATTTCTACGTTTATTATCTACTCTATAATACCATTCAACTCGTTTTCCTTTATATGAGCCTATCTGTTTACCTAATTTATATTCCTTAGTTTTATCTTTGCTTCTATATAAACTTGTAATAAATGATGTTGTTTTACCATTCTGTTTAGTAGCACTTTTAACTATACTAACCCCACTATTTCTAACTTCATAACCACCTACTATATTTCCATTTGATGAATACCATTGGAACATATCAGGATTATCTCTATTAGAACCTTTGTTAGTATATCTATATTGTGGTCCTACACCATTCAACAAATATTGTAATGACATATCACTACTTCTATCATCTTGACCACTATAGTCATTAGGATAAAAAATAAAGAATGTAAAAGCCTTTGTTGCAGGAGCAGGTTTAGGTTTATTAACTACAGGTTTAGGTGCAGCTTTCTTATGTGTAGGTCTTGCCGATAACATTTCACAACCTGCGAAAAATCTTAATAATTGTTGCTCAGGTGCGTCAACATCATCTACATTAGAAGACGTATCAGTTTCATTTCTACGTTTCCAATAGTCAAGAATTGCAGGGTGGTCTATTAATAATTTAAAACTTAACTGACCATCACGTGTTGTGTTACTATAAGTATATATATCTTCTCCACGACCTATAAAACTTGTTGAACCCCAATTTGCTGTAACATTTTCTTGAAACTTTATATCATAAGGAGGAAACCACATAATTCTACCACCAAAAGGACCTTTTTGTTCTGCTGATAAACCATTAGTTTCATACTTATTCCTACTAGCACTATTAAACATTCCTTTCCATGCTAAATTTTCAATTGAAAACATACAATCTCTGATACTAACACCTTTTTTAGGTGCTATATTAACTAATCCTGCATTTGATTTATAGCCTAATACGCCATATTTAGTTAATCTATCGCCACCACTACCTAAACCAACTGTATTTCCATTTCTAAATGCATCAAAATGGTATTTATCTTGCATTGTCTTAGGTGTCATAACCTTACTTCCATCAGGTTCATTATCAACAAATGGTCTAATGGTATCTTTCATTCTATGATATTGATGATGATAAGTCCATACACGGCAATATGGATTGTCATAACCATCTCCAACACCTCTTTTTGTAAATGTTTTACCATTTTTAGCATCACCTCTTAACAAATTCCTACCATGTGACATACCGTATGCCTTACTAACAGATGAAGACATTAAATCATCATTTGGATAATCTGTTGATGTATGGAAACGACCAATTAAGGTGTCATATTTACCTGCCATAAAACCTTTATTAGTTCTACTAAGCAAATCATCCACACCTATAGGGTCTGTATCAAATGTGCTATATTTTCCAAAGTTTACACCACTATTAAAAGTAACAAATTTATAACTATGTGTTTTACCACCTTCTGCTTCTCCATAAGCCTTTAAGCCACCAATTAAACTACCTGCTGTGTGACCTTCATTATTATAAACTGTATCACTTGTATGTAATGTTTCAAATATATATCTAATCTGTGAGCCTTTATAGTCGGTTTCTTTACCAACTTTAATAGCCATCTTATCTAAATAATTGCTTTTGCCATTGTTATCTAATAAACTTGGTTTATATCTATTATGACTTAAATTAGATATAATATAAGATTGAGTTGTTGCTGAAGGCGTATTCTTAAAATATTCTTCATAAACACCTAAACTTCTAAAATTACCCCATTGCTTACTATGGCTATAAACAGGACTATCTGAATCATTTAAAGGAGAAGGATTTTCATATCTACCAGTTTCTTTATTTACGCTTATAAATTTTTCTAAAATACCATTATTTTTAGCTTTAGTATTTAAGCCAAAATATTCAATCATTGGAATACTTATACTAAATTTATGAGCATCATGTTTATCATTCTCTCTTATTGCAGCTAATAAAGTTTTTCTTAATAATGAAGCACTAACTTTACCTAATTTAGTATCGTTATTAAGACCATTAGGATTAAAAATAGGTACTGAACTATTTTTAAAACTTGAAGAAAGTGATTCATTTACAAGTCTACTTGAAATTTTACCTACTTTAATATCATCAAAATTACTTGCAGGAAATGATGTATTATCATTAATATTAAGAATACCATAAGTACCCCCATATATAGTTGATATATAATCAAGATAATTAGCAAATCGCATTTTATCATTATCTGCCATAAACCATGGTGCTTTACTACCTTGTATTAAATAATAAGGGTTAGATAATTGACCTATTGGTGTTGAATAACCGTCATGATTATTTTTATCATGGTTTCCAATGTTTCTATCCAAATGTTCAACCATGAAACGATAATCCTTGTTGTATAAGCCAATAGGTCTTACAACAAGTTTATCCAAAAATTTAAAAACTTTATCTATTACTGCCATAATTCATTAAAAAATAACATTTTAATTAAATAAATAAACATTTGTATGTTATCTAATCTTATTGTAAATCTTTTGAGTATTAACCATTTTACCCTCTTTATTTGTTTTACCTGCATTACTAACTTCATTAAATCTCTTACTAATAATTGCAGCTAATTCTGATTTAAATTGTGGACTATTAAGTAAACTATTAACATCAAAACCTGTTTGTCTACCTCCAACATCTAATTTAATTGTACCACTAACATTTAAATTAATGTCTTGTGGACCAATTTGTGAAGGACCATAATAGCCACTACTTTGAGTGTCATTATTATTTTTAATTGTAGTTTTCTCTCCTACAACAGGTAATGATGCAACTTCAGGACTTTCTACACCACCTAATGCTTTACCAATACCACCAATAGCTCCTGCTGCTAATTTTAAAGGTGCTGTGGCTATTTCGCCAACACCTTTTATTGCTTTACCAATTATACCACCATTTTCTTTTTGTAGCATTAATTCATAAATCTTAATTGTTGCAGCATCAGCTTTGGCACTTAATTGTGGGTCTGATAATTCCTCGTCTGTAAATTCAGCTTTTTTATCTTTATCACCAAATAAAAATTTACTGAAACTTCTTGTCATTTTACTTAAAGGTTTGGCAAGACTACCTATAGCACCACCAACTTTTTCTCCAAGGAAACCACCAACAGCACCACCAATAGCTGTTCCAATTGGACCTGCAAAACTACCTAAACTACCTCCAACTGCCATACCGACACCAGAACCAACAGCACTTCCAATAGCTTTACCTTGTTCACCTCTCTTTTCGTCTTCTGCATCTTCAAGTGCCTTTTTCTTTTCACTATCAGACATATTAGAGTTCATTATATCAGACTTTCTTGCATCATAATTACTTGAAGCATCAGCAAGACCACCTACTGCCATTCCTGCACTAATTAAAGTGCCTATTAATGGTATTTTCTTACCAACACCACCAAGTAGTTTTCCACCACCTGACTTAAAGAATTTTCCAACTCCGCCAAGTAATTTTCCGCCACCTGATTTGAAGAAACTACTTGCTCCTCCAACTGATTTAACTAATGAACTTGCTTCAGATGCGCCATTTTTTACTAAACTACTTTCTTTTAAAAAGCCTAATGCCTTTGAACCACTTCGACTCAAAAAGTCTTTAGCTTTACCAAATCTCAATGCCCCATCAAGTGCTATATTTCTTCCTTTATGCATAGCTACCTTACTAAAGGCACTCAAACCGCTTCCAATTTTTCCTCCAAATTTGCTGAATATACTACCAAATTTACCAGTAAATTTACCAATTAAGCCACCTACTTTGCCAAAAGATTTTGAAATAAAGCCAAATTTACTTCCAACTCCTGCTATTTTACCTCCAAAACCTTTTAATTTACTTGCTGAAGCTCCTAAAACATCATTAAATTTATCAAATAATTTACTACTTTTACCAATAACTTTATTAAATAATGTACCTTCTTTTGAACTAATACCTTTACCTTTTCCACCAAAATCTAAATAATCTAAAATTGAACTTGATGAACTTCCCTTTGTAGCTTTAGAATCACCTCCAAGAAGTTTTTTGCCTTTCCCAAAACCACCTCCAAATAACAATGCGCTAACAGGGTCCATACCTGCCACCATTCCACCTAATGCGCCATATTTTTTAGCAATACCAATTTGAAGCATTGAAGACATCATATCTCCACCACCTAATGCTGACATTGCTAAACCTGTAGTACCTATATTACCAAGACCTAATTTTTTACCTATGATATTACCACCAATAGTAGTAAATGCAGTTTTACCTAAAGTTCTTAATAATGACATCAAACCGTTCTGTTGCTGTCTATTAATTACAATCTCACCACTATTAGCCATAATTGGCACATTATCGCCATAATACTCATCACCACCTACAACAGTTCCATTATTTGCATGCTGTACAGATTTAATAACACCACCATTAGCATAACCTTCAAATAAACCATCAGGTCCTATAATAGAACCACTATAAAAGCCATTTTTACCTGTCATTGGCATATTACCCAACATAGAGTAACCATTAGCCCAACCACTATTAGCACCATTTAAAACGCCTGATACTATTGGCATAAAGTAGTTTTCCAATTGTGCAGCCCAACCTTTAACAGATTGACCATAACCTCCTAAGTTCTCTAAACCAGAACGGTTTTGTCTACTTCTTCTCATAGTGCCTTTCACAAGAAATTCCTTAATGGCGTGTACGTCAGACCACATTTTATCTTGTGTCATTGCACTATCTTGTGCTTGTTCTAATTGTTTTTGAGTTAAATCTTCAACATTAACTTTTTCTGTATTACCATCTTCTCTTATTATGTTAACATAATGCTTACCCGTCTTAGTATCAAAATTAGCTCTTGCAAGGTTTTCTATGGCAGTTTTTTGCTCATTAGACCAATTACCACGCATTTCTTTATCTACAGCTGCATTTTGAGCCATAGCCATAGCAGGTTTGGTTAGGTCTTCGATGTTCATACCAAGCTCTTTTGCATATTGCTTCATTTGAGCCATTGCTAATGGGTCAAAACTAACTTGGTTTGTTTTTTTATCGTATTTAGCTTTACCTTCTACTACTTTTAAAATTCTATCTTGAAGCGCAGCAGGGTCTGCCATGGATTCGTACAATACTTTCATTGGGTCACTAAATTGAGATGCAAAAGAGCCACCTAACATTTGAATATTAGCTGAAGTCTCAATAGAACCTTGAATTGTACTCATTTTATCAGCAGCATCCATAATAGATTGCATATTCATTTTCAATGACTGTGATTTCACAACCATTCTTTGAATATCATCAACACCATTCTTAAATGAAGCCTTTGCTGCTAAATTTATATTTTCTGATAATGTTTCAGAAGCTTTTATAGCATTTAAGCCTAAATATTTAGCCCTTTCTTGTAATTGACCTGTATAAGCAAGCGTATCTTCAACACTAACACCTATATTATCAAATTGTTCAACAAGTTTAGATGCAGTTGCATTATCGGTAACATTTCCAAGAGCAATCATTTGCTCCATTTGTTGCCTTGTTAACTGTATATTCCTTGATGTAGCTTGTGAATAATTCTTTTGGTATTCGGCAATTTCTTCATAAGTTGTACCATAAGCACGACCAAACATCTTAATTTCTTCCATTAATTGTCTGTCCATTCTCATGGCAACCTTTCTACTTGAAGCCATTGAACGTGCTGACTCAAATGCAACTTGTTGCAATTCAAGCCATTTATTTGACAATGTAGATATTGAACCTATCATGTCAAATATATTCTTATTACCTGATGCTAAATTACTACCAAACTTAGAAAGGCTGTTAGAACATTTATTAAGTCCAGCATCAAACATAGATGTACTTTTGGCAGCACTACTTGCTGCTGTTGATAATTCTGCTGTACTTGCTGCTGCTGCACTTGAACCACCAGCGGCTGCTGCACTACCTGCTGCTGCTTCTCCACCTGCTAATGCTCCACCTTCTGCTAATGCTGCTATTTCTGGCATAATATATTATTTGCTATTATTTCATTATTTGTTAAATATAAATATCAAAAATTAAAAAAATAAAATAAAAAATGGGAACTGTTTTAAAGCTCCCATTAATTTTATTGTTTACTTGCATTTCTTAAATTTTGTTGTTCCATATCAGTATATTTATCAATCATCATACTTGTATGTGAACCATTTTCTCTTCTATTATATTCTGCATTTTCTGACTCTGTTTCAGCGTTATGCTTTTGTATATAATATTTTCTATCTTTGGTTGGCATTATTTTTAATTCCTCAAAAGGAATTTTCATATATTTAAAACAACCCCAAAGTTCATCTAATAGATTCTGTGAATAATTAGGAGATATTGAGGAAAATAGTATCGTCCCATTCAAGAAAGGTGTTAAATGAGCCACCTCCCATTGACTCAGGTCTATTAATTTTAACCTCAAAATTAAGCCCTGGCTCATTATTTATCATATAACGTCTTAAATGTAATGAATCATTAGCAGGCATTGTTTTAATAATTTCTCTAATCTTCTTTCTATCAGTTTCACCATCAATTGAAACAATTTGCATTTCCATTCTATTAGTGATAGACTTGTTAAATTGAACTTTATGTTTTGATTCAATTTTCTTAGCCCAATCTTCTAATCTTTTATTGTTATCAAAAATAATTTGTTTCTCTCTACCTTCAAGAATATCATCACTTCTTAAACTATCTTGAATAATCTTACTTACCCCTCTTAATTGACTTGCAACTAAGGCTTTATTTTCAAGTTCATTTAATGTTCTTAAATCTTTTTCTTCTTTTCGTGTAAGATACTTAAATTTAATTAATTTACCTGACTTTGGTAATTTATATTCAAAATAGCCATTTTCATCACCTTTTAATTTAAATTCCTTAGTTTTAATTTCTGATAAATCAATTACAGTTTCAATTTTTTCACCTGTCTTAGGGTCTGTCACTGATACAGGAAAATCTGTACCATAACTTGTTGCTCTTAAAAATAGGATAATAGCGTCAACATCCCCACTAACCAAATTGTCTACATTTATTGTTTTATCCTTAATTTTATTTTTAAGTAATAAATCAATAACTAACCCATCTCTATAAAGATTAGGAGATGTAATCAAATTTTCATCGTAAGCAGTTAAATAAGAAACAGGTATTCTACCAATTTTACTTGCATAACATTCTCCGTTACTTGGCAATGGTATAATATCGTATGCTTCATTTGTATTAGTATTGTCATAAGCAATTTCAGAAGAATTAGACTTAATTTCGTTTTCTAATACTGTTTTTGTTTCTAATTCACTTGGTGTTTTTACTTCATTCATTTCTTCATTTTTTTTATGTTCATCAAGAATGGTAAAAATATCTTTTTCGTTATCATCATTATCAACAACAATACTATCTTCTTTCTTATTATCTATATATTCTTCACTATCGCCATCTAAAAGTAAATTCATTTGTTTAAGAACATCTTTTTGTGCTTCAATAGTTCTATTCATTGCCTCTTTGCTACCACGAAGTTTTATTTCTTCTTTGGTTTTTTCATACATTTCATTCTGTGCTTGCAATAATTTAATATTCTTCTCATCCTCTTCAGAAAGTTTACGTTTTGACATAACTATTTAACTATATTTTATCTATTAATTTAATTTCTTCTACTAATACAACATAAATATTCAAACTTTGCTTTTCCATTAACTTACAGTTAACTAATTCAGCATATTTTTCTTCATTTGCATTATTTGTAAATTTTATTTTTATGTTTCGTATTGGTTCATTTTCAAAAACCCAATCCTCATCCCTTTCATTATATTTTTGTATTTTATTATGTTCCGTAGTCCATAAATTAACTTCCTGTTCAAATTCTTCATCTGCTGTATCTAAATTAAATTTAAAAACATATAATTGCATTTCTTTAGAAACATAATCAGATATAAAATTATCTACAGTTTCTTCTTTACCATTACTATCATAAATCAATGCTTCACACTTTGAATAAGCCACTTTATCTTCGCTCTCACGCTCTTTATTAGCATATCTATATGTTTGCCCATATTCATCTTTATAAGCCTTTACAGAGCCATTATTCATGTAATTATTCATACCTTGAATAACATCATTTCTTGTACTTTGTATATTTTCTCTTATAGCATTAAAATATTCATCATTACTTTTATAATAATCTTTATCTACTTCAAAATCGTTATCATTATATTCGTAATAAGGTAAATATACTGTAATATTCATTATTTAATTTTATTATTATGACGTTTATTTTTATTTTCAACTAAAGTTTGGTTATTCTTATGTATTTTAACCATTTCATTTAGTTTCTTCCATACCTTATCAGGATGATTTCTTATGTCATCCTCCCAAATTCTATGTAATGGAATACAATGTAACATTGCCCATTTATTCTTTAATTCATCAACTTTAATATCTTTCTTTTGAGTAGGTGTTAAAGACTTCCAATCATTAACATCGTATTTCTTAGGGTTAGCATGCCAATAATCACCATCTACTTCTATTAAAAGATTACTATCAGGTAAATAAAAATCATAAGAACGTTTAATATCTTTAGCTTCAAACTGCCAAATATAATTAACATTCATTCTATCAAGAAAATCACGTGCAAAGTCTTGTTCAAGTTTACTTGTCCCAAATTTAGGATGTTCTTTAATAACCTTCCCCTTTGAATCACGTGGTTTTTTCTTCTTCTTATTAATTAAAGACTTATTACCATTTTTTCTACCTTTTTTAATAGTTTGTTTCATACCAATAATTATTCAATGTAAAATCTTTTACTTGAAAAAATTAATTCAAACTTTCTTAAATCTGAATTAGAATAATCAAATTTATCACTATTATAGGCAATTAATGAACAGCCTTCATAAACTTTGTTATAAAATTCAATTCCACTATTTTCAATAACTGTAATGGTAATCTTATATTCTCTTGGATATTCTAATGCATTTAATAAAATACCTTCCAATGGACCATTTTCTCCAACAAAATCATTAACTATTATTCTTATATTACCATCCTTATCAGTATCAGCACTTGAAATTTTAATCTTAGGTATTTTTAAATCATCAATGCTCACAATAAAATTATTATTTCTAATCCACTCTCCTGATAATGTATCTATATTTTGTAATGCTCTGTCTATGTTATCTTTTACATATTCAAAATCATCGTCTTCTTCCTCGTTAACAATATTTTCTTTTTTATTCTCTCTATGCTTTACAGGTATGATTGATTTATAATCAATATCTTTATTCTTTTTAATCATATCAAATAAAGATTTTACATCATTTTTCTGTTTATTATTTAATGTATCTTCTTTAAAACTACTAACAAAAACTTCATCAAGTTTTGGTAATTTATATTTGCCATCTAATATATTCTGTATGTCAGACATAATAGAGCTAATTTCATTATGCATAGATTCTATAGCTTCTTCAGATGCATCTTTATAGAACATTTCTTTTAATGTCTTAAAATACATATTAAGTGTTTGAAACTTTATCTTTAATTCTTTCAACAAATCATTATTCATATCTTTACTTTTTATAATTTTATTAAATTATTTAATATATCTTCAAAATTTCCCTTAACTTTCTCACTGTTATTCAGTTCTTTATTCATTTTAAGTTCTTCATCCTCTATTTCTTTTCTTAGTTTTCTAAAATCTTTAACTAAGCATAAGAAATATTGCTCATTAAAATCTTCACTATACAAATATTTTTCAATCTCGTTTTTCTTATAGGGTAATAGTTCCCTTTTTGATGAAAACCCATAACTATTTATCATATAAAATATTTTTTATTTAATTAATTCTTCTATATTCAGACATTTTTCCAAATGTTCATTAAAATCTTTTATAATATTTTCTCTTTTATCCCAATATTGATGTCCCCAATTATATAATCTATTAATTAATGACATTCTTTCATTACATATTTTATACCTCCATAAAACATAATCAATAGACAAATGTTTATAATGTAAAATAAATAAATCGTCACCCTTATACCACTTTATATTACCTTTAGGCTTACAAATATGACCACCTACATTATAATTGATTTCGCTAATTTCATTTGGGTCAAATAATATTGCTTTTGACACACTTATTTTTCGTTTCACATGAGAAACACCTTCACAATATTTGTTAACTTGTTTATGTAATAATTCATTATTTTTTACAGGGAAAGTTTCAGAAAACATTTCTGCCCAAATTGGTAAACATATTGTATATTTTTCTTTCTTTATCTTATCAAAAAAACTTTTAAAGTCCTTACAAAATAAACACTCATCTAAATCACATACAATTACATAATCACTTTTACCAATACTATTTTTCCAAACATTATTTTTTATTTTAATGTTTATTAAGTCATTAAACCCATCACTATTAAAATTACATACAGTTATCCAATCATATTTGCTAAACACTTCAATGCTACCATCATCTGAACCGTTATCAAAAACATAAACATGAAAATCATCAATTTGATTTTTTATATTTTTCCAATAATCTATTACAAAAGGAATTATTTTCATTTCATTCCAACATAATGTATATAAATCAATTTTCATATTTATCAAATTATTTATATAAAAAATAAAGATAATATTGAATAAATCAACATTATATTTATTAATTAAACCGTATTTAATTTTAAATCAATACTTCTTTTTAAATTTAATAAAAAATCTAAAGCATTATAACTTTTAGTCCATTTATTATTATGTGGTACATTCTTTCTTCCTGTAATTTTGTGATATAATTTATTTTTAGTTTTAATTCTATCAGTACCTAATTCATACCATACAAAATCACTTTCAATTTCTGACCTTTCAAAAAATTGACCATTATCATCTTGACAATCTCCTATTGTAAATAAATCATCAACATCATAAGTGTATTTTCCAACTTTACCACCAAGTTGCTTAATCGAAAATCCACCATGTTTTAATACTGTTGGCATAAAAATCTCATAGAAGCCATAGTTACCATCATTATAAACATTACATAAATATTCTAATGCTTTATTGCTGATTCTAAATATAGGATTAAATGATTTTATTTTTTCTTTATCTTTTATATCAAGAGTTTTATCAAAAAAATATTGTTTTAATGACCAATAATCTTTGAATTTATCATATTCAATTATATGGTTAGTAATTAAATCATCATTTTTATCAGTAAAATAATCAAAAAAATAATTCCAATCTCCATTAAATACAACATCATACTCTATAATCCAATAATAGTCATAATTAGGATTAGTTTTATAAAAAGTCATAAAAGAATATTCAAAATTATTACCATAGAAATCAATATCTGTTTTAACACGCCTTAATGGGTAATAATAATGCATATTAAATCCTAATTTACTAACAGATTGTTTATTGAAATTAAAGATGTTAAATTTACTAAAATAATCATTATCATTTATTTTATTGTCATCTCTATCATTGTATAAAATAAAAAAATCACTATCCGTTCTACCTGAAATATCTTCATATAGTTTTTTTAGTTGACTTTCAATAAACATATTTTTCTTATCTACAGCAAATAAAATGGCATTCTTCATTTTTATTAAAAAATAAAAAAATATTGATATTAATCAATTATTTTAATATTTTTTTCTTTAATTCTTCCAACCTATTAATAGTACTTTCAAAAGCATTTCTATTTACTTGTTTATTTTCTATCTTTATTGATATTTTACTGTTATAATCATTAACTACTTCATCATTCCACCATGAATGTGCAAATAAATGATATGTATAGGTATCATTAGTTTTTTCATGGTCTATATTACTTAACCAATTTATTGGTAATACTTCAGGTTTTTTACCATTATATTCTTTTATGAAATTTGCTAATACAACTGAATTATAAATGTCATCTAATTCTTTAATATCTTTAGTATCTTTATAATTTTTTTCATAAAAATCTAAAATATATTTAGAACCCTTTGGCACTCCAAAACAACCTGTATTAACTGACTTCATATTGTCATATTCATAAGAAATAAATCCATCATATTTCAATAATGGCGTTAAATCTTTTAATATATCAACATCAACATCTAAATATATTCCACCTTCTTGATACAATGCAATTAATCTTGCTACGTCTGAAACATGAGCATACTCTCCTTTATTATATGCATTTTTAGAAAACTCATATTTATCATATTGAAAATTATCTTCATTCCATTCCTTTATAATAAAATCAGGACATTTATTTCTCCATTCATTTATTCTATTTTTTATATCAATAGGTAATTCTTTTTTACCAAACCAACAATAATGAATTATCTTTGGTATTTTAATTAAATAATCATCTAAAGTTTTTCCATAAACTTCTGTAATTCTTTCTCTCAACACTTTTTCAGTTATTGCTGAATTATATAAATTCATATCACCACTACTTGTTTCTTGATGAATAAATTCAAAATCCCCAATTGAATATTTACTACAAGGTTTAAAAATATAACCATTAATTAATGCTAAAATCATATAAAGCCAATCATCTTCATAAGTTCTAATAACCTCATCGGTTACAAATTCTTTATAACCTTTTAGCATTTTCTTTTGAATTAAACTTCCACAAGCAGAACAATACAAATTTAATTTATCAATTTTAAAATAATGACCTGTTATAGGATTACTGCATTTTTCTCTTTCATAAAAATCATTTAGCCTACTTTCAACTAAATCAGAAGGAAAAATTACATCATCATCTACAAAAATAAGTATATCATCATCATTGATTAAATCTAATGTTGGTAAAACCTTTTTCATAGTCTTTGTATTTGCACCAACCCAATTAATAACAAACTTATCAGATTGCAATTTTAATAAATCAATAGGTAAATCATTATATTTATTTTCAAATTCTTCTTCTGATAAATTTAAATAAACCCTATCAACTAATACAGTTTGATTTAGTAACGATTCAATCGTTGGTGCTATGGTATTTATTCTACCTTTCCAAGATGTTAATGTTATATAAACTTTATTATTATAATTCATTTTCAAATATATTAAAATTAATTAAAAAAAGCAAAAAAAATAGGCAGAATTTAAAAATTTCTGCCCTTTCTTTATATAATATTAATATGCTAAAATTGCATAATCAAAACGCAAAGTTGCTTGAATTGTTGAAAGGTCACTTGAAGCATAATCTAAGTCACCAAAGTTTACATCGGTTAACATGGTATTCTTCAAAATCCATTTACTAACAACAACACCAGTTGGGTCTAACATTTCAAGTTCAATATCTCTTTTATATCCTGCTGCATAACCTTGACGACCTGTTACTGATTCAGAGTGTAAACGAACCCACTCCATAATTGCTTGCGAAGCCGATGGACCAATCGGGTCACGCAATGTGATTTGAATATTAGACCATTTATATCTACCAACAACCCAAGTTGAAGTGTTCAAAAATTGAATTTCAGTTTCATCTTGTTCGATATGAGGTCTTGCTGCTTGTGAAAGCCACCACTCTTGAATACCCAAATCTGCTGGGAATCTAAAAAGCCATCTATTTTTTCTTAAAGGCTCATAATTGAGCGGCATTTTTAAAAGTAAGTCTGACATAATATTTAAATTATAATTTATATTATTATATTAAATATTCTAGATTATATTAATATATTATATTATTTTCTAGAATTATATTATTATATATATATAAATATTATTTATTATAATTTTATTAATAAATTTATTATTATTAAATATTTTTTTATATATTTGTAAAAAATAAGAATAATGGTTGTTAAAGATAAAACACAAATTTTCATAGATAAGGCAAAAAAAGTGTGGGGTGATACTTTTTTCGATTATAAGGATGTCGTTTATGTTAAAAATGACATTCCAATTATTTTATGGCATAATGGAATAAAAATTAAACAAACTCCAAAACATCATTTAGCTCATCATTTACCTATTGAGTTATCTGAAAAGAAAAAACATAATAACAAAGAGTTGATTAAAAAATTTACCGAAAAACATAATGGTAAATATTCCTATGGAGATTTTGTTTATAAAAATGCAAAAGAAAAAAACATACCTGTATATTGTCCTATAATTGGTGAAAATGATAAACCTCATGGTTGGTGGTTTGTTAATGCTACCAATCATTTATCAGGTTGTGGCTGCCCTAAATGTAAATCAGAAAAACTATCCCATTTTTTTGCTTCAAATGCAGAAGATTTTATCAATAAAGCAATAAAAGTGCATGGTAGTAAATATGATTATTCAAAAGTTAATTATATTAATAATAAAACTGATGTTTTAATTACATGTAAAGAACATGGAGATTTCTATCAATCTCCACATAACCATTTGCAAGGAAAGGGTTGTCCTTTTTGCAAAGAAAGTCATTTGGAAAATGTAGTTAAACAATCTTTAATTGAGCATAAAATAACTTTTGAATATCAAAAACGTTTTAAATGGCTTGGTTTACAATCTTTAGATTTTTATTTACCTGATTATAAAATAGCAATTGAATGTCAAGGTGAACAACATTATAAAGAAGGTCATTTTAATGAAAGTTTAAGTGAACAAATAAAACGTGATAATGACAAAAAAGAAAAATGTAAAAATAATGGCGTTCAAATATTATATTTTGCTTCAGAAAAATATGATAAAAACGTAATTAATAACATTAATGAATTAATTAAAAATATAGATAATTCAATAAACATAGATAAAACTAATTTAGATAAAATATCTAATTTCCTAAATGAAAATAAAATATCATTCAATTATGAAGTAAGTAAAATAATACATAATGATGCATATATAACAATACAAGATATTTTCAACATACCACAATCAAAGTTAAAAATAATATATATAAACAGCTATGATTATCGTAAAAAAGATGAAAATGGTGATGGTATTTCAACAACATTTTTCATTAATGAAACAAAAAAAATAAATGAAGAAGGATATAACGTTATTTGGATAAAAGATTATGAAATGTTTGAAAATACTAATGGATATTTTAGAAAATGGGAAGTTATTAAATCTTATATTAAATACGCTATTGGGTTATCTAAGCATAAAATATATGCTCGTGATTGCGAAATACACGAAGTAACTAATAATGAATTAAAGAATTTCCTAAATAAAAATTGTTTTTATGGTTATAGACCTGCAAAAATTAACTTAGGGTTATACCTTAAAAAAGATTGTGGCATTTTTCATAAAGGTGATTTAGTTATGGTTTATACCTTTGGTAATAATTTCTATGGTAAAAATAATGAAGATGGTGTAATTGAAGTTATAAGAGTTTCAACCATATTAGATACTCATGTTAATGGAGGGTCAAGTAAATTATTAAAATTCTTTGAAAATAATTATAAAACAATTAACATAGGTAGAAAAGTAATTAAACCAAAAAAACTTATCTTTTACGTTGATGCTGACCATAATAATGGTAAAAGTTTAACTAATAATGGATTTAATTTCATTAGATGGGAAAGTGGTTTTATGAATGTAAATTCAATGAATTGTGCTGCTACAATGCGTAAGCCATTTAAAAATAAAGAAATTAATGAAATGGTTAAAAATAAACAACTTTATATATCACCAACAAATGGTACTATGGTATTTGAAAAATATATAAAAGAAAATGGGTGAACTTTTTTTTGTCACCCATTTATATATTTTATTTATCACCGCTGTTTCCATTAGTTAAAACCTTATCACTTTCTAAAAATACTTTTTTGAAAAATTCATAAATAGAAGATGTTGGGTTATCAGAATATTTCTTTAAACCATCAATTGCTGTTTGCCTAATTTTTTGTATAATAGGCTCATGCTGAATTACATTTTGCATGTGAACCATTTTTTCTTCAGCATTGTTATCACCACTTTCAGAAGAATCTTTTTCAATAGGCATATCATTACCATAATCTTCTTCTTGTGGCATATCATTTTCGCTATCGTTAAAAATATAATCTTCTTTCAAATATTTTGAAGTAGTATTTAAATCTTTGATAAGTTTATCTAAATAACTAATTTGATTTTTCATCTTTTTAAACAATTTATATATATAAATATTAGTAAGATGTGAAATAGTTAAAATCTTTTAAATACTTTGTTTTTTAATTTTTTATCATTATATTTATGCATTAAAAAAAATAAAATATATGGAAATTAGCAAAGAATTAATAAAGAATAAATTTAAAGAGTTTAATACAAAGTATTTCAATGGTGAATTACCAATGCCTAAAAATTTTGCTATAAAACAATATAATTTAGTTGCAGGTCAAATTAGAGTTAACAGAAAAACCAAAAAGCCTTCTGTTACTATTATTATATCAAATTGTTTTGATTATGATGAAACAACTCTTAACGAAGTCATTATACATGAAATGATTCATTATTATCTTTTTGTTAAAGGTGATAAAGGTGCTTTTTCACATAAAAAATCATTTAAAAATGAATGTGAAAGAATTAAAAATGAATTTGGCATTGAAATTCATACAACAGCAAAACATATCAAATTATATGACAAATATAAAATAAAACAATCCAACATAGAAAAAACTCTATATTGGATTGTAAAACCATTTAAAATGTTATTTGACTAATATTTAAAACCCTGCTGGACTATTATAAATCTTACCAGCTGCTTGTGAAATACGACCACTTGCACCTAAATTAGACATACGTAATTTATTAATAAGTTTACCAAGTGACATATCAGGACCGAATCTCTTAGCTAAATCTTCTAAGACTTCTAAGTTATTATTGTTACCATTCATTCTGCCTTGCTCTTTCCAACCATTCTTAGCAGCATTCATTCTTCCACGTAAATTATATGTTGGTTGAGTTTCACCTGCATTAGCCATACTTGAACCATCGCTTCCACGACCCATGAATGATTGTGCAGCTCTTGCACCTTGTCTAAACTTATCTCCTAACCAAGATTCATCCTCTTCGTTTTCAGTCATAACACGTCTTACTGACTCTTCTATAATATTTTGAAGGTCTGATTCTGTCAATCTAATAACTTGTTTCATTACTTTATTTAAAATTTATATATAAATTTATTTATCTATAAATATTAAATTAATCTTAAAAATAATAATATAATTAACTAATTTCTAAACTAAATTTCATATTACCGCAATCGTATATTCTATTGTAACCTAATTCATACATTAACTGCCATTCAGTTTTATTTTTATCTAAATCTTTATGCTTTGATAAAATTGAATGTTTGGTAAAATTATATCTATGAAATCTCTTTAAAAGATTATTCTTTTCCATATACCAATAATTAGGTTTTGAATAATCATCAAATTTAAAACCATTTTTATAATATACCGTTTCTTCATAATTTAATCCACTCCATCTTATATCACAATACGTTTTTAAAGATTTAGGCTTATATTCCTTAATAAAATACTTTAATAATCTACTAAATCCACCTACAACAGTTGTATTTAATTTATTACAAAATCTAATTAATTCATATCTATCACTATCATCATTATGTTTATAAATTATTCTTTCTTTTGAAAATGTCATTATTGAAACTAATTCTTCATTATAATATAAGCCTATATTAATAGAACTATTACTATCGCCTTGAATATGACATTCATTAATAAATTCTCTTTTTTCTTTACTTGATACTTCCCTTATATCACATTTTCTTGCATATATTATATTTTCAGTTTTACCTAATATAGAACTTAGTCTACTTTTAACTATATTAAATTCATTTTCAATTTCATCTTCAAAAATATGAATTAATTTAACACCTTTTTCTTCACATAATTTACTCTTATGTATATGATAATTCTTATCTTTTCCACCAATTTCACTATGCCAAAAATTTCCATTTACTTCAATTCCTATATTTTTATTAGGTATAAAAATATCAATTTCTAATGGTGAAATAACAGTCCTATCATTCTTTATATAATTAATTCCTAATTCATCTAAAAAATTACATATTTTCTTCGCAGGTAAGTAATCCACATATCTGTCGCTACAATGCTTACAATATATCTTATCATACGAAACATAAGACAAATTAGGTGTTTGAAATATAGTACCACATTTATTACACTTTACTAATAAAACATGCCTTGATATATATTGTATTAAAGTAACGTCAGATTTTGCACATAACGCCTTATATTTTTCCTCCCTATCAATTTTAGCTTTTTCGCCCTCTAAGCCAATACGTGACAAATTACCTATGCTTTTGACACCATATTTAGCAACCATGGTATTTATTCTTTTCTTTTTAAATTCATCACTCTTTTGATATTCTTTTCTACATTGCTCTGAACAAAATCTTTTCTTTGATTTTTTATAAACGGTAAATTCATTACCACATATTTCACATTTTCTTATTTCACGACTTTCTTCTTTTCTTTTATTAGCAATATATTTAAATTCTTCTTCATTATTCTTTCTGTATTTCCAATAGCAATCTCTTGAACAAAATTCACTTGCTTTCCATAATGGTTGACGATATTCGTTACCACAATTTTTACAAACCTTTATTACCTTTTTACCTACACTTGCATTAGAGCTTCTTAATTTACCAAGACACTCCTTAGAACACGTTTTTATACCATAGCCATGCACATATTTAAATATTGTTCCACAAACTTCACAAGTACAAGTTTTCTTATCTTTATTTAACATACAATTTACCACTTAATTAAAAAATAAAATAATATTAAGTATTAACAAATAGTCTATGCACAAAAAAAATAATGGAACGTAATCAATACGCCCCATTATTTTAGTAAATACTCTAATATAAAATATTAAATATTGTCAAATGAAACACCCTCTGGTGTTAAAATAAAGTCTAGAACAACGTACTCTAATGCGTTGTAAGGCTTAAAGTATATCTTTGCAGGTAACTCTCTTCTATCCCTAGACTCTACCGTATCATTTACTTCAATCTTATAATCAGAAAGACCTCTATTTGCTCTAATATTGTCTAATATTGGTGTTACAGCTGACAAGAAAGTATTCTTTGTTACTGAATCATTAGGTTCAAATATTAGGCTTCTACAAGCGATTGCAATAAGTTTTCTCATACGAAGTAACAATCTTCTAACTGCAATACGATTAAGTTGAGATTCTTTAACTTGTAAGTTCTTTTGACCCCAAATCTTAACACCGTCAGTTGCAAATGTCTTAACAGGATTAATTCTTCCATCATAAAGAACATCTTCATCTGCATTTTTAGTTGTTAAGTGCGCTCTAACACAATTAACTTCACCACGTTCAAGACCAGCAGGTGCAAACCATGGATAAGTTGTGTTATCTGTTTGAGCAAAGTTTCTTACAACGTCCTTTGTTGCAGGTAAGTAAACATATTGACTATTATCTTGGTCAAAATATTTTACCCATGGATAATATGTACATGTATAATTTGAATTGATTTCAGAATCTTCCAAATTATAAACTGCATCATCAGGAGTAAACATTTCATCAACGAAATCACCTGCACCCATTGGTTTATCAGGAGTTGTTACAACATATATAGAGTCAGCTCTTTCTTCTTCAAGCATTTCTATTGTTTCTTCAACAAGTGTCTTGTTATTTACATAATCAATACCAGGTGTTGCAAAAACATTAATATCAACTGCTTCAGGGTTAGAGAATTGTCTAATACCTGCTAAATAAGCGTACCAGTCTGATGTAATACCGTTTTGATTTAATCCTAACATATCTGGGTCTGATATTCTATTGAAAGAATAACCTTCGCCACTATTATTATCATAGCTACCTAAATATTTAGAAGCCTTAAATTCATCGGTATTAGTTCTTGAAGTTCTAAATTCATCCCAACCATCAAAGCCACCATAGAAGTAAACTGTAAATTTACGTAAATTAACATATTCATAAATTGTCCCAGTCATTGCTTCTTCTGTACCTATAATTGGTGCGCCTGTTAATAAACTTGTTCTACTATTTTGAGAAACAGCATCAAATTTATAACCACTTTGACCATCAACAGTAACTGTTGGCTTTTCAGAAGATAAATAGCCACTCATATTTAATCTTGAATCTAAGTGGAAACCATTTGTTAATACAGATGGATTTGATACATAAGCTGCATTACCCTTAAAGGTAAACATATCTAAGTCAACACCAACTCTTGTTGATAAACCGAAGTATTGTTTTCTATTTTTAACGTCCTCATTATATACTCTATTATAAGAAAGTAATGGATTTGCAATACTTGTTTCTTGTTCGTTAACAACAGGTACACCATCAAATTGAACTGAAGGATAACCTAAGAAACCTGATGGTATTGCACTTTCAACAACATCGCCTTCCTTACATTCAACTGTAACATATTTTGATTTACTCTCATACATGCCATCATAAGAACCTATCTTGAAAGCAATGTAGTTATGAGTACCAGGAATTAAGTTACAATGAGAGAATTTTTCAAGTGGTACTTGATATTCATCAGTATCATTTATATCACGTACAACTACATCAAACATACCATCATCAGGACGTATATTTTCAATAGAAATCTTAACTTCTTTACTTGAATCCTTACCATCTGAAATAGTATGGAATCTAAATAATTTCTTTAATTCTATTTTCTCATAGTCACCCATTAAATTAGAAACAATCCATGGTGTTGAAGAATATCTATATGCTGACTTATAGTCATTTAAGTTACAAGAAATAAATGCTACGTCTTCTTTACCATCTTTATTTACTAATCTATAATATAAACCATCTGATAAATTCTTAACACAAACTTGTCTTGGCTTATCAGTAATTCTTCTTGTTACCATACTTGAAGGAACATTACCTGTTACTGATTTTGCATCATCTGATAAATTAATTGAAGCTGTACCACCATTAACTAAATTATCATATAAAGGAACTGTGTCAATTTGATTTGAATTTACACCATAAGTACTGAAAACTCCTGCAATTGTATTAGCAATCTCTCTATTATGTTCATCAACATAAGTACTCTTTGTAGTTATCACATTTGCAGATAAAATTTTCTGAGCTTCATTTTGACTTGAATATAGTGTATCTGAATTAAAATAAACATATCCTTCAGTAACATCAGTAACCAAACTTTCTACATAATTAAAGGCTGTTTTAGCATCTTCAGAATATACTAATGTTTCATTACCATTTGTATCTGCTGATAAGAAAGAATAACCACTACCTGAAACACTAACTGAAGCATCTGCTGCATCAATTGCTTTATCATGGTTTGAATAAACTATACCTCTAAATGCTGCTGCATTGTTAGGAATACTTTGTGCTTGATGTATGTCATTAAGTAATGAAGCTAATGCATCTGCTTCTGAATTATAAATTTCATTTTTATAAACAGAAACATTATCATTATGTGTTACCTTTAATTTAGTTAAAACATCTGCAACAGTACTTGCTGAAACTTCTTTTTTAGTTTCTTTATCAATCCAAGTAAATTTATTTTTGCTCTTAGCATATTCATTTATTGAATGGCGACTATAAGCACGATAAAAATAATGTCTCTTACCGTTTACATCTGTATATTGTACTACTGTGTAAATATATCCTGCTTTAACCTTAAAAACTGCAAAACCATTTTTATCAGGTGTATGTTGACCAAAAATAGAAGCATCTTCAGCATCAACTTCTTCATCTTTAATTGGTAAACCTGTGATATAATCATAAAGGTGGAAAGTTAAAGATGGGTCATTTGCATATTGGTCTGATGTTGCTGCATCATAATCAGCTAAATATCTTTGTGCAATATTCTTTCTTGACAAATTAGACTCTTGTATTGTCATTAAGCCTGCTATTGGTTCAAGACCATCAAAATCAGTTGGATAAAATACTTGATAGAAAGTTAAATCTCTACTCAATTGTATTGCATGTTGGTCATTGTTGTTCGCAATAGCTTTAGCTAATGAAACATCATATAAAGATTCTACATAAATAGGCGCATCACCATCACTAGGACTTGAACCTAACACCTTTAAGATATAATCTTTATCAAATGGATTCAAAGATACTGCATATTCAAAACAGTCACCTGAAAATTCATGGCTATTTTTAAGATTAGCATAACTTGTACCAATTGAATGTACACCCTTTATACCTCTAATTTTAAATCTACCATAATTTGTTGCTGAAATTGCAAAGCCTTGTTTCTCCTTAGAGAACTCATACCCTTCACAATCATTACCTGTTGAATAAAGTGGAGAATATTCACCCAACTCTAATGCATATTTGTTATATTGAATAGGTGTTTCACATTGGCTTGCATCCTTAGTTGTCTCACCTACTTCATATACAAGTGTATCGTATGCTTCGTTAGGACATGCACAAGTACCTGTAGATGGGTCAAATTTACGATACTTATAGTATTCTCCTCTTGCACGAAGAACAGCAACTACCATCTTATTTTGTTTACCATCTACATTTAAGTCTGCATCACCTATCATATCAGCTGTTACTAACCATGCAGGACCAGCATTATAGCCACTAAGACCTAAAACACGTACTACTTCAAGCTGATTAGATTGTGTTAAATAAGACTTTGCGATATAAGGTAATTCATATTTAGGATATTGGCTTCCTTTAAACTTCTCAGGATTTGTACCCCCAAATGTACTCACAAAATCTCTCCAATTACCAATAGACATTGGTTGAAATGCAGGACCTTTCTGAGTTTCACCAACTAAACCTAAAGTGGTGATACCAAGACTTTTAACAGCATATGTTAAATCAACTTCTCTTGAATAAACGCCTGGTGATACATGAACCCCTCTTGCATTATCTGCCATAATTCACAATATTTACTAATTTATTTTAATTATTTAATTATAAATATTTTACATAATTCATAAATTCGTATATTTACTCAAAAAAATAAATATAGAATTATTTATGAGTTTTTATAAAATTTTCTATCTCTCTTAAATCAATGTCAACTAAACTATTGTAAAGTTTGTCATTGTATTCTTTCATTAATTCTTCAAAATTATCTTTATTTTTAATCAAATTTAAATAGTCTACTTGTACTTCAAAATATAAATTTGTTATCTCCCCTACCTTATCTATATATGTCTTTAATTTATACAAATCATTCATTGATAAGGTATATTTTTTATCACTTTCATTCAACATTAGAAGCTGTTTCTCCACTTCCATTATATTCTTCATTGTTTCCATTCACTACAATTTTTTCTCCATCAGGTATTTCATCAAGTGGAGATTCTACATTTTCTCTATCATCAAAAAATATGTTCGGGTCATATCCTATTAAAGTTAAAGAAGAGGATTTAAACAAATCATCTCTACTTATTGATATTTTAACAGAATCTCCTTTATAAAATTTAACTTCATTTTCCAAATCAGTAAATTCTTTATTTGTATAAATTGTAAAATCATATACATTTTCAGTTTTAATTTCATTTAAAACCATATCACTTTCCATTGTAAAGATAACACTGCTTTCACAATCAGGTATTAATACTTCATATTCTAACTTCTTATTATAATAATGATTATCATCTGATTTAATACAACAAGACCTATCTAAATCCTCTTCTGTGTAGACTACTTTTGGCTTTGGTTTTTTAATATCTAATATATGGTCTGTTTGTACTTCACAATTTACTGATATTAAATCATTCCTATAATTTCTAAAATCACTTTCAGAACCCACTTTTATTTCTTTTAAATCATATAAATTATCACGTTTAAATTTATCATTCTTTTTAAAACCTTCTTTCTTCCATATATCAACATCTTCTGCTCCAATAAAACGTGTTACTAATCTTGATGGTATTCTATGAACTTTATAATCTTCTTTCCTAATAATATATCCCATTACCTTAATTACGTAAGTCTGAGAATAAAATTTACGGTCATCTACTGTATATTCTGATTCATCATTAATTGATTCCAACGTCATTGGCATAGCATGACCATTTGGTGAAATGTAACATTGAATTGATTGAAACTCATAGTTTATCATTTCATTAAATCTATTCAATAATTCATACCTATTAACAATTAGATTTACAGTATAATTAAAATTGATAGCAAATGGCTGCTTCATAGTATATAAATCATACGCTTCTTCACCATTCTCTTGTAATACAGGTACTGCAAACATTGTATAATCTCTATGACCAGGTATATTATATACGTTACCTTGACTATCTCCATGTTGTGGATTATTCTCACGTGTTATAGTTTTAAAGTTCATTATTATATTACCAGTATCATCAAGATTTTTCCATGATTGTGAATATTCTGAAATCTTTTGATTTGAAAATAATCTATATGTTGGCAATGTTTTTCCATTATATGAAATATCTAATTTTTTATCAACCCAATCGAAAAACTCTTTATCAATATCCTCATACGTAATTGGTTTTGGAAATGGTGTACCTTTTTCCAAAATAATCTTTGACATATTTCTTCTACGTTCTATGCCAAATGCTTTATTCCTAAGTTTAAAATTTCTTAAAAATGGTTTAGGTTGTATCAATCCCATAAAGTTAAACTTTTATTAATAATAAATATCAAATAAAAATGGGAGAATAAAAAAATCCTCCCATACATTATATAAATTGCATTTAATTATGACGGTGTTAAGGTCCTATCAAGTGTATATTCACCATCAGTACATACTAATTTACTCCCACTCGGTATATCCGTTTGCTCTCGTTTTATATTTAGCCATTCATTACGTGTGCCATTATAATTAATTCTTATTGGCTGCGTACAACCAATGAATAAGCCATCATGTATAGTTTTAATATTTTTAGTCAAATTAAGTGTCGTAAATGATGTGCAATTTACAAACATTCTACTATTTATTTCGGTCACACCACTTGGTATTGTAAGTCCTGTTAATGAAGCACAACCATAAAAACAAAAACCACCAATATTTTTTACACTATCAGGGATAGTCACTCCCGTTAGTTTTGTACACATCTCAAATGCCTCTTCACCAATATTAATAAATTTATTTGAAAGTGTCACACCTGTTAAATTAACGCATTTGAGAAAAACTCTTCTACCTAAATACTCAAAATCATCAGGTATTGTAATATCAGTTAACGATTTGCATTCTTCAAAAACACCTTCTCCTATCATCCCACCACGCATCATAAATGGTGGGAGAAATGGATTTTGTTCTTTTTCACCATCAACAAATATAACCTTTTTTAGAGATGTGCAATTTGTAAATGTGCTATTTCCAATACTTTCTACTGTTTTTGGAATTGTTACTGTAGTTAATCCACTACACCACCCAAAAGTGTAATTTCCTGTGCCTTTAAGTTTCTTAGGAAAAGTAACCTCTGTTAATGACCTACATTGATTGAAACAACTCTGCCCAAAACCTTCTAAATTACTTGGTAAAGTTATTGATTTCAATTTTTGGCAATTATCAAAACATCTATTGTTAAGAAAACGTAAACTATCAGGAAAATTAATTTCTTCCAAATTCGTACATTGGGCAAATACCTCATTCCCAATAGTCATTACACCTTCATTCAATGTAACTTTTTTAAGATTTGGATTATTATAAAATGCCCCATCATTAATATATTGAATACTATTAGGTACTACCACTTCTTTAAATTTTGACATCATAAATCTGTATCTACTAATATTAGTTACATAAGATGGTATTTCTAACTTTTCAATGTAATTTCCATTAGGTAAACCTCCCTCAATATAAAATTTTATTAAATATTCTTTATATTTTGTAAAATTGTTATCACAAGTTCCACCCAAGCCATTAATAGTATCTTTTATACTATTTTTAATATTGAATATCTTTTTTAATTGTTCAATTATTGTTGCCATATATACTTTATTTAACTTTCTCCTATTATTTTATTTAACAATTCATTAATACCCGACAAATCAGTTTCCATTGCTTTTTGTTTCTCACTTATTTCGCTCAATTTGTCTTGTAATGAAATCATTTCACTTGTATTTACCTTATCTTTTTGTATAAATATTTCACCTGACTTCTTTACTTCAAAAGCATTGTGTCTATTTGATTCAGAATCTCCATTGGAAATGGCAAATAAAGTATCTTCATTACTTGAATTAAAATCACCAAAAATAAATTCATTACAATTACTTTTTGCTTCATCATTTTTTCCTGCAATCATTTTCATAGAATTTACCTCAGTATTATTATTTTTTAGCACTTTATTATTAGCACCAAAAATAAAAGACGCATTTTGATTAGAGTTATTAATTTCATTATTAAATCCATATAATAAATTGTAATTATTTAAATTTCCATTGATTTTATTTTTATACCCAAATAAAAAATTATGACAATTATCTGTTCCTTTTAAATAATTTGTTTCGCCATAAATGGCATTAAACCCATATGTAGTATTATTTTTTTTTACTTTTACGGTATTAAACAATCCATATGTGAAATTATAAACATCATCAACTACATTGCCTCCAATATTAAATACATATCTTGAATTTTCTCCTACACCTTTCAAATAAATAAAAACTTTTTTTGATATGTCTAAATTATTAGTATCATCTACTTCTAATACTATTTTATTTTCTGAATTTATACTTACTTTCTTTATTATTTTTATTATATTTTCCCCAACTACTTTCAAAAAGCAATCTTGTAAAAATTCTTGATAATCTGCATAAAATTCTTCTGTTAGTGTTGTTGTAATTTTATTATCTTCAATTTTTTCAATTAAAAATTTAGAAAATACGTTAAGATTAAACAAAAAAGAAGAATTTCCATAATTCACTGAATTTCGACCAATAGTAAAACTAAATTTATTTTTTGCAATGGAATTTTCATCACCTATTAGAGTAATTCCACTATTTTTATTTTTACGTTCAAATATATTTGGTGCAATTTTAATAATTTGATTATCAGCATTTTTCAATGAAATAAATTCTTTTCCACTTGCATAATTAATGGCTATTTCACCATAATCTAACTCATCAGTACGTGGTAATTTATCAACCACACTACTATGCTTATGAATAATTTTCTTTATGTTTGACATATGTCTAATCTTTTATTTGAATATTTATTCTTACTTTATTAGATAAATATTTCAAAAAAAAAAAACGATAAGCATTTTTCGACTTATCGTTTCATTTATCAAGGTAAAATTACTACCATTAATTCTTCTCTTATCGGCATATTCAAACTACCTATTGGATATGTTGCTGTATCTGATTTAATTGGGTTAAATGTTATTTCAAATGTGCCTTTAAATGTTCCACTTTCTTTTGTATCACGTTCTTTCCAATCATAACAAATCACATATTTGTCAATACACCCATCATCTTCTCTCTTTTTAATATAACAAGGTGCTTTTGCTACTTTTGTTATATTATTATCAACATTAACCATTGTAAATGTAATTGTTGCATTTTGTATTGAATCGTGGAATTTATTAAAATCATGTCTGCCATCTTCAATTAATTCCATTCTTAATGTTGGTAAAGTGCTATTTTGTTTTATGTAAAAATATTGCATTTCAATAAAAATAATTAATAATATTAATTTATAATAAATATAAAATTATTTCATTATTATATTTTTCATTGCTAACTTTCTTTCTACATCTTCAAAAGATTCGCCAAACATGAAGAATAATCTACCATCTTCAGGATATTCATCATAATCATCAATGTTTTCCCATGCAACAGCCACAATACCATCCATACAATCTTGCATACCAAAGCATCCATTGTTTTGGATTAAATCAAACAATATTTCTGTTCTCACAACATGTGTTTCTGTTTTATATTCATCTGATGGCATAAGATTATTCATTAAAGAACATGGCTTGTTTTCAAAATCTTCGCCCCAAAATTCATCAACATTATCTGTAAATATAAATTCATATCTATATTTGCCATCTTCTTCTTTACCAACAAGATTTACAAAACCAAGAGAAATATCTTTTTCTTCAAAAGTTTCATTATCCATTTTTTCTTCTTTTTAATTTTTTATTCATTTTTCCAACAATGGAAATTATCGCTTTGAAATTCAGACAAATACTTACCATACAGTTTTAATAAATCATGTTCAAATTCAATTGGTAACTTGTCTCCTTTAGTTTTCAACCATTCTTTATAAATATATTTATATCTCCAATCATTTTTGTAGAACTCTTTCCAATCATTGTTCATATCATTTTGTAATGATAATAACTTCTTATCCGAAGAATTAAATATAGTCAAAATGTAGTATTACTACTTTCTATACATTCACGACCTACTTTTGGTAGGCTTCTCCGAAACGATAATAATACTTCTTTAACCTTCTCACGACTAAGTGGTCTTGGTTCAAAAGCACCATTATCAAGTTGTTTTAAGAGTTTATCTCGTAACACGGTTACAAGAACTCTATTTCGTATATTCTTTGCTGCGTTGAAATCTGCATTATCTTTATGACCACATTCAACACATTCAAACGTTTCTTGGTTTGGTCTGTTCCCGTCTTCAATACACCCACAAATAGGACACATTTTTGAGGTATAACTCGCTTGTACAGTTGATACCGCAATGTCATACTTCCTTGCAATATGTTCAACCTCTTGTTTTAAGCTACTTAAACCAAGAAATCTAACCTTTCGATTGTAATTAATATTTTCATTATCACCATCTTTAACATAACACTTTCCAAATCCGTTATTAAGATTTTCCATTACAATGTGTCCAACACCTTGCGATTGCAATGTTTTGCACATATTAGCAATAAGTTGCTGTTCTGACTTAATAATCTTTTCCTTTAACTTGTTAAGTTTACGTTGTTTACGTTTACCTACCTTATATTCGTTATTTTTCCCTTTCAGTCTGTCAATTTCAAGAGATAACTTGCAGAAATCATTAACTAACTTTCTATCATAATCGTATGTTGTTTCATTTGATAAACATAACAAGTTATGTTTACAATTAACATCTATACCAATAGTATTTCCATTTGGCTCAGAAATATACCTTTCTCCATCTTTGCATATGTTCACATTCACTTGATGTACCTTTTCATTAAAGGTAAGAGTATATTCATAATCAGGATTACTCTTTCTGTAATCCTTCATATTTCCGTGCCATCCTTTGTTAAAAGTTACAGGTATATCAAATGATTTTCTACTGAATCCACTAAGACTTATAAACGAATTAATAACTGAACCAAATCTATGATTATAATCAATTATTCTTTTCTTTCTACATCTACCATTAAAGGTTAATGAACTGAACTCTATTGGTTTATTAGCGTATTTGTTAATTATACGTTTCCTCTTTAATAAGGCAAGTTTATATAAACGTTCAAAACCGAACTTCTCGCAACATCTTAGTATGTTATTATAGAAGTCAGATTTGTTAGCATCACACTTGTCAATGTTAGATTTGATATAAGCAATAGTGTTTTCATTTCCATATCTTGCAAGGTAAGTTAGACAAGAGGATAACTTGGTTTGTTTCTTTTCAACGATAACTCGCTTCAAGTCACCTTTTTTATACTTCCTTGTACCACGTTTATAAAGTTCAAAACCTTTAACAGTAGATACTTTAAATACAAGCCTGTGTTGTATGTTCTTAAATTTATTTTCATAGCAAGTAAATACTTGTGTGTAAATTTGTTCATAAAATGAACTTGGTACATAGCCTTTGAATTTTGTTCTTATTTCATTTGAGAATTGGAACTTTGTACAATCAAGGTAGTGCAATAAGTTTTCATTTACATATTGTGACAGAATGTTCTTATGATTTCTAATAAGTACAGCAAAGTCATATAACTCATCATATTTCTGTCGAGTTATATCATTTGAATGGAATATCTTTGTGTACTTACTTTGTATAATCATACCTTTTAAAATTTACTTATTTTTGAATATTTTTCAATATAAATGAATATATTTATTTATCTGTTTAATTTCCCATCTTCTATTTCTTAATTTTTGATTAAATTTATAAACAAACTTATTATAAATAAGACCAAAATACACGTTAATCTTATTAATAAATTTCATAAATAAATTCAGTTTTTTATCTTCTTTTTTGTAAAATAAAGATTTCATTTCTTTAATTCTTGGTTTTAGCATCATTTTTCTTTTTCTGAAACAATTATATTATTAATTACATCTTCCTTACCTCTAACAATATTAAGCATTTTATCAAAATAAGTACCATTGAATGATTGATAATAGATGGTACAAGGTTTTGTCTGATTCAATCTATGAATACGATTTTCTGCTTGCAAGTTATCAGCAGGTACAAATGAGAAATTATTAAATATCACAACATCACCTGCTGTTAGTGTCAAACCAACTGACGCACTTTGAATATTACCAATGAATACCTTTATATCGTCATTATTTTGAAACTCTTCAACAGCTTCATTTTTCTTTTTTAAAGTTATTTTACCATTATGAAATACTGATATACCTTCAAATTCTTTTTTAAATGTATTAATTTCATTATCGTATGCACAAAATATAATAACTTTATGACCTTTTTCAATACATTTTTTAGTCAATGATATTGTTCTTGGTATCATTTTATCAGCAAGCCATTGTCTTAAAATTGTACCTTCAATTAATTTCTTATATTTTTCAGAAGTTTTTACTTTTTCTTCAGTTTCTAATTGACTTTGATAATTTTGCCATATTTCATCATAAGATAATTTTTCTTCATCACTTAATTGATAGTGAAGAAATTTTACATCTTTTGAAACCATTGTTTTTAAATCATCTGTAACACGTCTCAAATAATATGGTTTAATTATTTCTTGTAACTCGTCCATATTGGTATCTTCACCAGGTATTGTTATTTTAGGGCATTTTGCTTCAAGAAATTCATTTAACTTAGTTTTTTCATCATAAGTTAAATCTTTCCACTCTCTTTTGCCATATTGTTTCAAAAATATTTTAGTATATGCCATTTTAGGACCTTTCTTGTAAAATACCTTTGCACCACAATACTTCTTCATATAATCACACCAATTATCTGTTACTCTACAACCTATAATTTTAAGTAAATTATAAAGATTATGCGCACCATTGGTAATCATAGTACCTGTTAATTCAAATATACCATCAGGATTACTACGTTTAATAAGGTCTTTTACAATTTTAAATCTACCTGAGCTTGAATTTGATAATCTATGTGCTTCATCTATAATGAATAAGTCAAAATGAGATTTAAATAATTGACTATCTCTCATAGCTTTTGAAATTATTTGTTGATTTCTTGAAACAATTTCTTTTTCCTTAATTTCAGTTATAATCTTACCATTATCATCAACATTTAATTCTTTATTTTTAATCTTTTGTGTTGGAATTTTATAGAAATTATCCAAAATATCATAATTAATTATGGTAAATTTAGCATCATCCCATTTTGAACCGTTTACAATAGTAACCTCATTTTCATCAACATAATTAAGTAATTCATTCTTCCATGTTTCTTTTACAGAAGCAGGACATACAATTAAAATATGCCTATATTTACCTTCTAATGCTGACACAATAGCAGATGCTGTCTTACCAAACCCCATTTGGTCTGCTAAAATAGCCTTTTTTCTCGCTGTAAGGAACTTTACAGCCTCTTCCTGATGTGGATATAGTTTTCTACCACTTCGCTCGTTATACGGCTTAAAATCAATGTCTTTTAATCTCCAATCATTTATTAAGAAATCAGTCAATATTGCACTCTTAGGAACAAACATTAACTTAGGTTCTATAGATTTTCTATATTGTGCGTAAAATACATAAGCTGTAGTTGTATCACCTATATACCACCCAATAAGTAATTTTTCAGGTTTAAAATCCAAATTCCACTCTTCTTGTTTCTTTTCACCCCACCAATCAGTAACTCTTACTACTTTATTAATTAATATTGGTTTTTTATCGTAATTTCTATTAACAAATTCAACTTGGAAATCATTTAATTGCATCATCGGATACTAGATTTTCACCTCATCCATTTTGGACGCTCACTTTATTATGTATTTGGGTGTTTATTTTTGGATTGATAGTATATTTTCAATTTGAAAAAAGTGATGTAGGAGGGAAATATTAATGCTACGAAATCGGATAAAAAGTGAATTTTTCAAAATAATCTATCATAAAGGGTTATTGCTTACTTTAGTATTTTCTATTTTATTTCTATTAACAATGTTACTGGCATTAAATCCATCTGCTTCAATGATTAATAGAGATTTTATAGTGACACAGTTTTTGCAAAGTATCTATT
>QWCF01000209.1_pt1 | contig 88476 bp, 75 predicted proteins | sample 1972521 | NCBI WGS metagenome assembly QWCF01 (sample SAMN09866715, study PRJNA288562) | Human oral metagenome isolate term4_saliva, whole genome shotgun sequencing...
AATGTTTTTACCTGCGTGCATATAAAAGACTTCTCCTAAAGTAGAAAGCTGCCAATTCTTGGGAAGAGCGAAATTGATATGCTCATAATGGGGCGTATCAGAAGTTTTGGCAGTTTTTCGGCTACGCTTAATCTTCCCTTCTTTTATCAAGCGTTCTTTTTCTGCACGGATGCGCTCAAGCAAAACAGATGCAGGCTCATCGTTTGGGTCTTGAGGTACAAGTTTGCCATGAATAGCAAGGTCTAATATCTTTTGTCTTAACTTCTTTGTGTCCATTATCTACCAAATTAATCATTTGTATTGTTTTGCTCTTCCAGAAAAAGGTTGCAATATTCATTGAGTTTTTCTTGCATACGCTCTTGCGGAATAAGAATACGTTTGTATTCTGTTATCAAAGTTGGGCTCATACTGCGACTCATAGCGTATTCTACCACCATTTTATCAACATCAGGACATAATAGAATACCAATAGATGGGTTTTCGTTGCTTCGCTTTACATCACGATCAAGGGCTTCGAGATAAAACTCCAACTGTCCGAGATCACGAGGATGAAACTTTGTCTTTTTCAGTTCTACCGCAACAAGTGCTTGTAACCCACGATGGAAAAACAATAAGTCAGCTTTGAAAGTTGATGCACCCACATTGAGATTATACTCTTGATCCATAAAGATAAAATCTTTACCCAACTCAAGGATAAATTGCTTCATGTGCTCTATCAGCCCTTTTTTGAGCTTTGTTTCACTATGTTTTTGAGGTAATCCGAGGAAATCAACAAACAAAGTGTCCTTAAATACAATAGGAGCATTAGGATAAGTTTGCAATAAGCCTTTTGACATATTCTTTTTATCGCCTAACAATGTTGTGTAGGTCTGATTGGTAATGCTACGCTGAAGTTCTCTTTTTACTAAATGTTCTTTGTGAGCATACAGAATATAGAATAATCGCTCTTCGCTGCTTTTACAACGACATAATATCTCTATATGATTCGTTAAGGTCGTTAGTGTGAGTAGTTTGGGAAATTGTCCAATTCTTGGCTGGATAACTTGCATAGGAAGAGTGTCAATTCCTGGATAATCTTGTATCAAAGGCTTATCATTAGTTTGTGCAATTTTTGGCTGCACAAATTCTTTGGATAGGTATTGTGATGCTATGGATAAGAAGCTTTCGGAAGAATACTCTTCGTAGAACTGCACCATATTATATACACTTCGTCTGCTATATCCTTTCAACTTTGGTTGTTTGGTACGGATATATTCAGAAAGTTGAGTAACAACTTTGCTACCCCATTCTTCAGTTTTTAATTTATTGGAAACATAACCGCCTACATTCCAAGCCATAAGCAGCATTTCTTCATTCACTGCCCTTGAAGCACGACCCTGATGCTGCAAAATGATGTTGATTACCTCATCAAACTGCTGCTCTTGACTCAATATCACATTACTATCCATTCCGTTTACTCTTTAATTCCATCCATTAACTTCTGCAATTCAGCTACTGCCTTACTGATGTTACTGGCTTGAGTTGTGATATTTGTCATTAACTCATCTAATGTAAATTGTTCTTCCTCTCCACCTGCCTTAATCCATGTGATATCAAGACTTGTTTTGTCGCGAGCTATAATGTCCTCTATCGCATATTTGCGCCATCTACCATCACGAGCTGTATCTTTATTATAGGTTTCGACACGAGGATTAGCAGTATAGCAGGCTACAAAATCATCAAGATGATGACGCTGCAACTTATTAGTTGCCAATGTATGCTTTACATCCGTGCGATAATCATAGAACCAAATATCCTTTGTTGGTTGCCCCTTTACAAAAAACAACACATTGGCTTTAACGCCTTGCGCATAGAAAATACCAGTGGGCAAACGTAAGATGGTGTGCAGGTTGAAGTCGCTCAATAGCTTCTTACGGATAGTTTCGCCTGCACCGCCCTCAAACAGAACATTATCAGGAAGTACTACGGCTGCCCGCCCACCAGCTTTCAGCATCAGCATTATGTGTTGCAAGAAATTAAGCTGGTTATTTTTAGTTTCTACATAAAAATCGGGACGATTGATATCCACTGAGCCTGCAGGACGAGTTCCAAATGGAGGATTGGCAAGAATTACATGTACCAAGGTGTCAGGCTCTTTCTCCAAACTATCTTCGCACGCAATAGGACTACGGTCGGTACCAATGCCATGTAAATACAGGTTCATTGAAGCCAAGGTAACAACTAACGGAGTGTTGTCGACACCATGCAATGCCTTGTTATTCAAGAAGTCACGTTTGTCCTTATCTTGTGATTGTTGTTTCATACAATCGTATGCGGCCAGCAGGAATCCGCCTGTACCACAAGCTGGGTCACACACCATTTCGCCAATCTTAGGTTGCACACAATCAACGATTGCTTGAATAAGAGGACGAGGAGTGAAATATTGTCCTGCACCACTCTTTTTATCTTGACCGTTCTTTTCCAAGATACCCTCGTAAATAGCACCTTTCACGTCGCCATCCATTACGAGCCACTGCTCTTCGTCTATCATTGAAATAACCTTCTTAAGATAAACAGGTTTATCAATCTTGTTCTGTGCCTTTGTGAAAATAGTACCGATAAGATTGTCTTGCTCACTGAGTATTTTCAGCGTCTTCTCGTATTGCTCTATTAAGTCTAAGCCATCAAGCTCTATCAGATTACTCCAGCGATAGCCTTCAGGGATAGAAGATGTTTCCTCAAACAATTCCTCATTCTCCGCATCCATTTTGAGAAAGAGGAGATAGGTAAGTTGAGTAACATAGTCGGTGTATCCAATACCCTGTCCTGATAGCGTGGTCGCTAAATTCCAAACCTTTTTGGTAAGTGCTTGCTCTGTTGATATATTTGTTGCCATTTGTTAAGCTATTTTTCTGTAAATGATAAATTGTGATAATGAAGACAAAGCTTCATTTGCTATATTTTTTCCACCAAAGGCACGGATAAGTTGTGCCGCCTGTGTCTTGTCATTGTCTTTAATCTCTGTAATTGTACAATAACCATTCGATGCAATGTAGCTAAATACTTGTTGCATCACTCCAATCTGCTCTTCTGTAAGAGGTCGTTGATTTTGTCCACACCACAGATTAAAACGTTGGTTGGCAGATGGATACAAGCTTTCGAGCCTTCCTATCTGGTGAAAAGCATAACGCACTAACTGGATAATGTTTGTAAGAGCTTCTTTTTCCTCTTTTGTAGAACTATGTTTTACCATTGGGGGATTGATTATGGCATAAGAGTTCCAAAGTAATGAAGTATTAAACTTACTATTTGCAAATTTCAATTTATTCTCCAAATCTTTTAGTATCGCATAAGTAAGAGGCTCGCCTTGATTATTGTAGATGATGCGCAATGCTTCTATTTCATCCTTATGCTCCTCACAATAGGCTTCAAAAGCCGAAGTGGTCGCCTGCGCTTCTTCCTGTGAAAAGCCTTTTGAAATAAGCATATCTTCTCCGGGCATCAAGGTCTCAATAAAACCTGCATTAAGTATCAATAAAAACTCACGTGCATCTGGCTCATTCGCAATGTTGTGCACCAAAGCCTTGCGGATCGTATTTGACTCATTCACATTGACGTATTCTGGTAAGGATCCTTGCTCAAGCGCATCAAAGATATTGGATGCAATATCCATCATACTTATATGTGCAAGGCTGATAAACTTCTCACGGTCCTTTTCTTCACATTTATGACTGATACGAGATAAGCGACTTGCTAATAAACGCAGATAATCATCACTTACGTTACCATGCGTTATTTTCTCCAAAAGTTCTTTCAAGGAGATTAGTTTGGTGGTTGCACTGTCTGAGGGAGAAGTAATAGACTTTTCATGCTCTGTAACACCTACGGCATCTACTAAAAAGAAACAATCCTTACTGTAAGCATTGGGCGTTACATTTCGTAGTTGCTCGTCTCCTATGGTACGCACACCTCGTCCTTTCATCTGAATATATAACGGTTCTGATGCCACATCACGCATAAACATTACCACTTCAAGGGGTTTAATGTCTGTACCTGTTGCCACCAATGTGCAAGTTACGGCGATGCGGAAATCCTTATCGTTGCGGAACTGTCGTATCAGCTCATTGCTATCACCTGCCGAATAAGTGATTTTTTGTACGAAACAATTATCATTGTGTCCAAACACTTCTTTTGCTATTTGCACGATATTAGTTGCATGATTTTCATTGAGTGCAAAGATAAGTGTCTTGGGCAGATAGTCCATATTAGGTTCTCGCTGCGGGTCGGTAAACAACTCGGTATATACGGCATCACGGTAGGTCTCCAATATCAACTTAATCTGTGCAGGATTGATGATGCTGCGGTTAAGTTCCTCACGAGTATAATTTTTTGTTTCTTGGTTGTTAATAGTCTGAACTTGCCCCGTATAGCATGTTTCTCTCTTTACTTTATCACCTTCGAGAATAGCACCGCCGTTCTCTGTTGCCTGCGTTTTGATACGATAAACACGACAATCAACATTTACGCCATCAACGATAGACTTCTCCAACGTATAGTTTACGATGATATTGCCATTGAAGAAAGCCTTCGTCTCAGGAATAGGTGTTGCTGTTAATCCTATCAACTTTGCTTTTGAGAAATAATTGAGGACTTTCTGCCAATTACCATAAATAGAACGGTGGCACTCATCAATAATTATCATATCAAAGAAATCTGAAAGAAGATTAGGATTCTCTGGGAGCATTATTTCCTTATCTTCAATTTCTTCATCGTCCTCATCATTATCGGTAATTTCGTCACCCTTTAACAATGAGAAAAGTCGTTGTATAGTGGATATTACCACATTGCTATCTGTTAGTACACTTGAAGACTTCAAGCGATTAACCGTAAAAATAGTATTGAATGGATCGCCATTCTCTGTCAAACGGAATGTACCAAATTCAGTTTCAGCCTGCTTACCCAAATTGTTCCTATCCACCAAAAACAAGATGCGCTTCATTGGCGTGAAAGCTAACATGCGATAGGCTGCCAAACAAGCAGTATAAGTCTTCCCGGCACCCGTTGCTAAAACCATCAAAGCACGATTTTCACCATTACGAAACGATTGCTCTAATTGAGTGATTGCCTCATATTGGCACGCACGCAATCCTTTGGGGCTCAATGTGGGCAAGCCAACATAATCATCTTCCAAGCTTAATAACTTTTTAACCTCTTTGGGAGTATGGATTTTCTTACAATACTCAAATTCAGAATTACTCTTTCGAGTATCATAAAACATCAAGTCTCTACTATTAGCAACATAGGCAAGGGGTAAAGGTATATTAGGAAACCATGCTTGGCACCACTTAGGACAACTACGTGTATATAAGCGAGCTTGTTCTTGCACAATATCAGAATTTATATCTGTTTCAATGCGCTTAGCTTCCAATACCCCAACTGCTTTTCCATTGAGAAACAATAAATAATCAGCTTCCCTATTGCCAACCATCAATCCTTCCTTGATAGCCACAGCCGTCATATTTGGAGCATACTTATCTCTATCAACGACTTTCCAGCCTGCTTCTTCAAACATTCTGTCTATGATAACTCGCGCTTTTTCTTCTGGTTTCATATCTTCTATGATTCTTATAAGTGCATATTATCGGAAGTTAAAGAAATGATTTTCTCAAATAAATCAATCATCTAAATAACATATTTCAAGATAAAGGCAAGACTTCTTCGTCTCCAATCCGAATTAAATCACCAAGCACTATATACATTATTATTACACATTGATTAGCTTCTTGTTCCGTCACTTTATTATGTACACCCTTGTTAGAGAGCTCATTTACTTTCTCTATTCTTTTCACCAAATCTTCAACACTTTGGTTTAGCAATTCTGTATGAGTATGCTTACCTGCTTTTTCAAATAACACAAATGATATTCTATTTAGGTATTTGTCCTCTGTTAAAACTCTCCGTTTGCCATCGGAACAGGTAACAGGGTCTGCTTGGGGAGGGCAAATCGCATTTGCATAAAGCATCAATACTTTTCTTATATCAAGTAATGCCTCCTCATAATCAATAGGCGTCCCCTTTATCATATGAGAATCTATCGCTTTAATATAATCATTAAAATTAGTGTCTATGTTTTCCAACTTATTTACGACCCATTCTTTATTATTTTCAAAGTATCTTGATAAGGTATTACCCTGCATTAATTGCATTTCCGTTTCTATGAGATAGTCTATTACTCTGTCTCTAATCCTTTTTACTATATTCTGAAATTGCTCATACTGAAGATTAAGGAACATTCGATTCGCAGCATTATTCTGCTCCGTATAATATACATCCAAAGTATGCATACCTTTGGTATTAACCAAGGATTTTCTGTGGTTTTCGATTGTCTGGATCCTATCTTCTATATCATAAATACTATATGGGAAGACTTGGTCGCTTTTCTTTATATCCCCTGTTGGATTTAGTTCGTTAATACTCCTTTCTTCTAACCATTTCATTAAATACTTTTTCCCATATAATTCATAGTCTTCTTTAACGAACTTAGCCTTCATTGTGTCATCAATTCTTCGAAATGTCCCTTGTGGATTACCCTGCAATTCTTGTAATATCCACCATAGATTTATAAAATCTTTGCGGTGGGTAGCTATGCGTTGAGCTTGTTTAAGCAAATTGCTAGTTAGATAATTCTGCGTATTCGCATTTGATAATGCACATTGAACCAGTTCTAATAAATATCCTTCAGTCATAAGATTCCCTTATATTATTCTGTCCACAACAAATCATCAACCCTCACGCCCAATATCTTTGCCAGCTGGATAAACATTTCAACATTGGGCTGGGCAACATTCGTTACCCACTTCGATATAACAGCAGGGTCTTTATCCAAAATCTCTGCCAGCTGTTTATTGGTCATTCCTTTTTCGGCGAGAACCACCTTTAGACGGTTTATTTTCTTGCGTTCCATGCTTATGTAACTTGATTACGCCATAAAATTACTCATTATTTTTCAGAATGTATCTCTTTTGAGTAAAAAGATGGTTGTTTCTAATCAAAAAAATGTTTTTTAATTCATTTTTCTTGTTACAACTTCAATTCTGGCAAACTATTGATTGCTTCCGACTTTAATTTATCCACCGCACGAGTATATTTCTCTGTGTGTTTCAATCCGCTATGCCCCAATAGGCTGGCAACAGTCTTGATATTGGCACCATTATTGAGGATATTTACCGCAAAGCTGTGGCGAGCACAATGCCAACTAATATATTTGTTGATGCCTGCACGCTTTACCCATCGTTTTACCGATTTGCTGCAACTCTCATAAGATGGAAGATTGAATATGGAGGTATTCAAATCGTCAGGTGCTTCGCCTATCAATGATAGCAATCCATTGTTCAGAGGAATGACAACACCGCTATGTGCCGAATGCCCTTTGGTCTTATTCTGCTCAAATTTCAAAAGGCGATTAGTGTAATCTATGTTTTTATAGGTCAGGTCTTTTACATCGCAGAAGCGCAGACCACAATAGAGGCAGAGAATAAAAGCACGTCTAACATTAGGATTCTCATTCTCATAATGACATTGAATCAGTGCTTGTATTTCGTCCATTGAGAGTACATCTTTGCGTAACACTTGGTCATCTACCTTGCACACAACACCTTTGCATGGGTCTTTCAGCATCACTTCATGGTCAATGGCATAGCGTACAACTTTTTTGAAACGCTGATAGATACTTTTTGCTCCTTCACCAACACTTCGTGATTGCAAATATTCAACAAAGTGTTCCATCATATCTTTGGTTATTAGTTCAGGCTTAATGCTAAACTCATAGAGTGGGTATTGCTCTTTCAGAAAATCCTTAAAACGATTCAAGGCTATCTTTATCATTCGCAGGTCTTTCTTCGTATAACTGTCTATGTACGCCTGTTCCGCTGGAGTACGAGGCTTAGCTATCAAGTACAACTGCAAATTTTCTTTTCGTCTGTTGTGCTTAATGTGTACTTTAGGTTTTCCCATCATTTTGCCTGTTTCATACAAAACGGGATTGCCGTTGTCGTCTAAAACCGGTGTTTCTTCTCTACCAAGATAATACTCAAGATAAAGACTTATCCGACCGTCAGAAAGCGTATTTTGCTCCAATTTCGGGTTTTCCTTTGCTTTATTTTCTAATTTTGCCATAATTGATAGTTATGTACCTAAGTGTGTCTCAAACCGAGTAAAATCATTAACTCGTTTATTTTCAGATGATTTCTTATTTTGCAAAGATACTAAAAAGTTCTGAGTATCAAGGTGTACTAAAAGTGTACTATCTAACAAAAAACAGGCAAAAAAGAGCAAAATTACTAAATATAAGAAAATTGCGAACAACTGATTATCAGTACAATATATTCTTTTGGTTTCTCTTGTTTTCACGACATTGTACCGGGTCTGGGTACAAAAGATAGCTTGATAGTCTCTTGATTATCAAGCTTTTTTTATATACCTTTGTGTCCATTAGGTGTGTGTTAACCATGGTTTCCTTTTGTTCAAAGGGTTAAGAGATGGTAAAAGAGATATTTTTAAGAGTGGTTAAGTTGGTAGGAATGCTTATTGTAATGGTGTTCTTGCTGTGGAAAGTGATGGCATGGCTGGGTGTAGAAGACTGGGGACAATTGATAAAGATGGTGTTGATAGCTCTTATTATATTGTTCTCGTCGTTGACAAATGCTGAGCGGGAATTTACAAAGGTTGTGCAATCATTGGATAAGGAGGTGACAGATAAGAGGCTAATCTACCATAGTTTCTTGCGGAATCGGGTACATTATGTTTGCTCATTAGTTGATATTATGACTACTTGGCAATTTAGTCCAGTGATGGTTTGGAGTGTTTGTTTGTCATTGCCTGAAGCCACGGCAAGGGATTTGTGTGCGACTATTATTGAGCGATTAGAGGATTATCTTCACCATGAGTTGGGGTCTAGAGACTCTAAGCTGACTTTCAATCCACATGCAAAGTATTTTTATTTACACATTAGTTTGATAATGTCCACAGGTAATGCAAGGTCTTATCTTCCTAAGGTGCAGGCTTTCATGGAACACATGGTAGATGAATATGAACTATCGAAAGTCCGGCAATTTATTCATGGAGAGAGTAATGGTGTAAACTATTACTTGCGTTATGAGGCGGGAGATGTCACCGATTCATTTTGTATAGATAAGGGGGTTGTCTGTGATTTGGAGGACTATGATCTCCTCTTATTGCTCTCTGATAATGAAGAAGATAACAAGCAACAAGAAGCAACAGAAGTGCTGATTAGCGAGCAAGAATATGAAGAAAAGAAGCTAACTGGCATATAGTTCCTCGATACCTTTTGCTTACCTAATTAATAAGGTATGTGCATGTCTTCGGCAAGAGAGCCTTAGCACCAGTGAAGCGGAGGCTTTGCTTATAGGGAAGAAAGCCTTTCGTGGAAGTAAAGAGAGGCTTAGTTCTTATTCAATCGTTTTGAGTTTTGTAGTCACACTGTCATTTTCTTTGTCATTCTAAATGCTCTTCCCTCACAATATAGGCTATATTTTAAGATTGACAGCAACCTTTTCCTAACGTTTATAGTATAGATATACAGCAGAAAATAGTATCTTTGTCGCAGATAATTCATATCGTTTTATGGAAAAAAGTATCGTTGACAAAAACCTTCCTCTATGGCTAAGAGTCCTATCTTGGGTATTTCTTTCGCCCGTTCTGTTGGCTCCGTTAGTATTCTATGGGTCTATCTTCTTATTTGACAATCCGCCAAGTGAATTGGAGGCTCTCGGTATCTTCTTCCTCATTAATTCCTATTCTTTGTGGCTCATAGGCGTTGTTAAGTTGAGTGGTGCTCTGTATCGTCGTTATCATAAAGCGTATATCTCGATTCTTCCTCACGTCCTTCTCACATTGATTATCAGCTTATTAATAACCTGGATAAGTCTTCGTCCTGTTGATCCTTCTACATTGGATGAGTATGATTATAGGATATTCCGCAATACACCAGTAGCCGAACTTGCCACTGCGGTGCAGGCTAATGATGCGATGGAGATCAATCGTATCTTATCCACTCAACCAACACTTGTGAATTATCAGGACACTATCTATGGTCAAAGTCTGTTGATGTTTGCTTGCATGGATGGTCATTTAGCTACTGTAAGAACCTTATTGCGCCATGGTGCCAACCCTAACCTCTATGAATGGTTAGAAGGTAAAACGGCATTGATAAGCCTTTGCAATAAGGAGAATCCCACTGAAGAGCAACTCAAGATAGCAGAGGAATTACTGCGTCATGGGGCTATGGTGAAGCCAATGCGTGTTCGGTTGAAAGAGTCTCAACGGATATTTTCTCCCGATGCAGGCGACACGATCAGTGTAGAACCATTGAGTACGGCTGCTTCATGGAGCACTGTTCCTATGGTAAAGCTATTGTTGAATTATGGTGCAGATGTAAACTTTCAGAGCCAATACACGATAGATGACATTGCTTACAACAACCCTCCAGCTGTTGCCCTAGCGATGATAAGCGAGCATTATCCCATCGTTGTCTGTCTTTTGGAACATGGTGCTAACCCGCATTTAACGTTCTATCAAAATAAAGAAACACTGCTATCTCTGGTCGAGAAGAAGCTGAAAGAAGCCGATCTTCCCCCTTACGATAAAGCCCAGATAGAGCAGATTAAGCGTGTGATTACCGCATACGACCGAGAACATAAACACCATTATTAATGTTATGTAACCACTTGATTTGTCTTATCTAGATAGTACGAATGACGTTATTTATCTATAAACTCTTGGCAAATCGACCTTTTCTTCTTACCTTTACACCAAATTTGAACAACGAAGAATATGAGTTACAACTTATTAAAAGGTAAACGAGGTATTATTTTTGGAGCCCTCAATGACAAGTCAATTGCATGGAAAGTAGCTGAAAGAGCAGTAGAAGAAGGTGCAATGATAACCCTTTCTAACACTCCTGTCGCTGTGAGAATGGGTACGGTGAGTGCCCTTTCTGAGAAGTTAAATTGCGAGGTTATTCCTGCAGATGCTACTAATGTAGAAGACTTGGAGAACGTGTTTAAGCGTTCAATGGAGATACTTGGCGGTAAGATTGACTTCGTACTCCATTCAATCGGTATGTCTCCTAACGTTCGTAAGCACCGCACTTATGATGATTTGGATTATAAGCTGCTTGATACAACACTTGACATTTCAGCTGTATCATTCCATAAGATGATTCAAAGTGCTAAGAAGCTTGATGCTATCAGTGCGTATGGTTCAATTGTCGCATTGAGTTATGTAGCTGCTCAGCGTACGTTCTATGGTTACAACGACATGGCTGACGCAAAGGCTTTACTTGAGAGTATAGCTCGTAGCTTTGGCTATATCTATGGTCGTGAGCACCATGTTCGTATCAATACCATATCACAGTCTCCAACTATGACAACCGCTGGTTCTGGTGTAAAGGGTATGGATAAACTCTTCGACTTTGCCGATCGCATGTCTCCATTGGGCAATGCTAGTGCGGATGAATGTGCCGACTATTGTATTGTAATGTTCTCTGATCTCACCCGTAAGGTGACGATGCAGAACCTCTATCATGATGGTGGCTTCTCTAACGTTGGTATGAGTCTTCGTGCCATGGCAACCTATGAGAAGGGTCTTGATGAGTACAAGGACGAGAACGGCAACATTATCTACGGATAAATAGAAAGCCATAAGATAGGGTTACTTATCACCTTATAATATAGTAAAAGCTCCAGCAAGTTTCGACTTACTGGAGCTTTTGTTGTAATTGATGAGATTGTATTCCCTAATGCAGTCACGTTCTATCTAAAATATTGTTGTTACATATTCCCTTCTCTTGCCGAGGCTGATGTTATTACTTCTTCCTACCGAAATCCGCAGGAATCTCGCCCCATTGTTTTGTTTCCCATTTGATAATAGGAGTGGTGACGTTGTGTGTCATGAGCCATTGTTCTGCCCGTGCAATGACTTGATACAGCTGTTCTGTTGCGGAATTACGGGTTAATGTCGTCTTACACTTCTTCTTCTTAACCCACAGAATGGCGTTATACGAATCACTATAGATGACTTTATCCTTGATTCCCTGTTTCTCCATCAAGGCTAAAGCATGCACAATAGCGAGGAACTCACCAATGTTATTCGTACCTTGTACTGGTCCGAAATGGAAGACTTGAGACCCTGTTTGTAAGTCAATACATTGATATTCCATAGGACCAGGGTTGCCAGAGCAGGCTGCATCGACAGCCCAAGAAGCCCCTTGAACATCCATTGGTAGTGGAAGTACAGTGTCATTGCGATACGAAGGAGGGTTGTGTAAAGTGTTCATCTGCTTATAAACGATTCAATATCACTTTTCTGAAGACTCCTTTTCATCTAAGTTTAGATCCTTGAGAACCTCTTTGATAATATTTTTACTTGCTTCTTGACCTGCTTCGAATAGGTCTTTTGTAAGCAGAGGTGTCGTTGCTGCCACCTTTTTCCCTAATGGAGTTTCAAAGAAGTCAGCGAACGCTTTCAGCTCTTCTAACGTATAATACTTTTTGTAAACAGGCACATATAGCTCATTTATATTATCGAAGAAAACGGTTCTGAACTTCTCTTCTATTTGTTTCATAATCTCATCTGGGACGTAATAACACATCTTCTTTAGGCTTTCCATTAGTAGTGGATAGCTTGTTTCAAGTGCTTTCCGACCGCCAGATACCATTACGAGCCTTTCTACAGCTGCCCGATATTCCTTGTCTGATATTGTTAATGAGTCGTTATTCTGTGCAGAACTATATGTTGGAATCAGTAACAAGCAGAATAACAAGGAAGCGAAAAAATATCTCATATCGTGTATGAATAAAACATTAAAGGGTTTCTAAAGGTAGTGGGAACACTCAGTCCTAACCATTGTTACCTTTTATTATAATATATGTCCAGACTTCGTGTTCCTTTGTTGTGGGGCTTCTACATCCTCTCTGGTACCTCAATGCCGAGCAATGCCATGCCATTCTTAATCACCTTAGCCACGTTCTTAGCCAGTACGAGACGGGTGATCTTCTCAGCTTCGGTATCTGCATTGAGGATGCTATAGTCGTGATAGAACTGATTGAACTCCTTGGTCAGTTCGTAGCAGTAGTTAGCAATACCACTTGGACTATAGTCTATACCTGCTTGTACAACAGCTGCACCGAAGTCGTTGAGCTTCTGAATGAGCGCAATCTCTTTCTCGTTCAATGGTGCGTCATCGGTGAGTGATGCTGGAAGAGCAATGCTCTGTGCCTCTGCTTTACGAAGAATACTGCGGATACGAGCGTAGGTGTATTGAATGAATGGACCTGTATTACCATTGAAGTCGATTGACTCTTCTGGATTGAAGAGCATATTCTTGCGAGCATCCACCTTTAATATAAAGTACTTCAGCGCACCCATACCAACGATACGTGCTATCTCATTCTTCTCATCCTCGGTAATTCCTTCGAGTTTATTTACCTTATCCTCGCTGAGTGTCTTTGCGTTCTCTATCATTGACGCTACCAAGTCATCGGCATCAACAACAGTACCCTCACGACTCTTCATTTTACCATTTGGCAATTCAACCATACCATACGAGAAGTGAACCAAGTCCTTACCCCACTTGAAACCTAGACGATCCAAGAGGATTGAAAGCACCTGGAAGTGATAGTTCTGTTCGTTACCAACGACATAAATCATCTTGTCAATAGGGTAATCATTGAAGCGCATCTCGGCAGTACCAATATCTTGTGTCATGTAAACAGAGGTGCCATCCTTACGCAAAAGGAGCTTCTGGTCTAAGCCTTCATTCGTGAGATCAGCCCAAACAGAGTTGTCTTCTTTACGAATGAAGAGCCCTTTGGCGAGTCCTTCCTCCACCTTCTTCTTACCAACGAGATAGGTATTTGACTCATAATAGATCTTATCGAATCCAACGCCCAAAGCCTTGTAGGTCTCATCGAATCCAGCGTAAACCCAACTGTTCATCTTCTCCCATAAGGCACGAACCTCTGGGTCGTTATGCTCCCACTTAACGAGCATCTCGTGTGCTTCTTGTATCAATGGAGCCTCTTGTTCGGCTTTTGCTTTCGCATCATCGGGCGTCATTCCCTCTTTCTCATACTGCTCTTGCAGTTGCTTGCACTCCTCTTTGAAGTGCTTATCGAATAGTACATAGAAGTCACCAATCAAGTGATCACCCTTCTTGCCAGCCTTTTCAGGGGTGATACCATTGCCCCACTTCAGCCAAGCCAACATAGACTTACAGATGTGGATACCGCGGTCATTGACGATATTCGTCTTTACAACCTTATTGCCATTGGCTTCCATGATTTGAGCCAATGACCATCCGAGGAGGTTGTTACGCACGTGTCCAAGGTGGAGAGGCTTATTGGTGTTAGGTGAAGAGTACTCAATCATAACAAGCGGACTGTTTTCTGTCACTGACTTCTCACCGAACTTCTCATTCGCATTAATGTCGTTCAATAAACCAACCCATGCCGCTTGAGCAATAACGAGGTTAAGAAAACCCTTCACAACGTTGAAGTCGGCGATAGCCTTACAATTCTTCTTCAAGTACTCACCTATTTCCTGTGCCGTATCTTCAGGCTTCTTGTGTGAAGTCTTAAGTAGAGGGAAGGTGACAAGCGTAAGGTTTCCTTCAAAGTCACTACGTGTCTTCTGTAGTTGAATCATCTTTTCTGGCACCTCAACACCATATAACTCCTTGACAGCTGCTCGTGCCGCAGCGGTAATTTGTGCTTCTATCTTCATCTTTGTTTGTCGTTTTATTCTGTTTGCAAAGTTACGGAAAATCAGTTGAATAATCGTTCTTTAAACCATAATTCGTGGTAGTATTTCGCAAATCTCAAGCCCGAATCCAATGTAAAGGTGAGTATATCCTCACGGGCTATGACGTTTTATCATTGGGATTCCGTTACTTTCTCAATATATTATCGTACATTTGTAGGCGATAATAAACTCCTAAATAATTACCATTATGTCTAAAAACTTACAGAAATGGGCTTATGCCCTCTTAGCGAGTGTGTTTACTCTTACAATGTGTTTCAGCTTTGCTTCTTGCAGTAGTGACGATGATGATGACAACAAAATCAGTCCAGTACTTTACAGCGAATTTAATGGTGAAGCCTCTATCAATTGTCCGCTTAATCTAACGGGAGAGTTTGTTGGTATATCCATTCCATTGAGTCAGCTGGGAAAGCAGGTTGATTTGACCCAATCAGGAGACTGGACAGTAGGTGGATCTATCGTTAATGGGCTCTATACCTACGATGATCACTTCTTCCAGAAAGGCAGTTTTGTCTATCTTCGTCGCATTGATGAGCACCACGTCGAGATGCGTTTTAATTTCGTATGGAAGAACGGATCGAAGAGTGGAGGGTACAAGGGCAAGGTGACAACACGCAAGGATGCGTTAGACCTGGCTCGTCGTAATCAGAATAATTAATCTGTACCTCAAGTAGAGTTTCACTATGATGAGCCTTTTTGCTTATCGTAGTGAAACCTTACATAACCGTCTTTTTCTTTTATGTAATCAATCAGTTCGGCAAAGAGTTGGTTCTGTCTTAATGTAGACTCATTGCCTGTTAAGATGAGTTGTTTGCGTGCCCTTGTGATAGCAACATTCAACTTTCTGTCTATTGCTTGCCCCTCTTCATAGAACGTGTTAGCCGTTAGGAAATCGAGTTGATAACGACTCTGAATCGTGAATGAATAGAGAATTACATCACGCTGACTACCTTGATAGCGTTCCACTGTGTCTATGCTAATACCCTCCAGAGCAGGAATCTCCAGCCGCTCTATCTCTTTTCGAATCATAGCAATCTGATTCCTGTATGGAACGATGACTCCCACCGACTTCTGTGGATCGAAGTCCTTGCTCATTTGTCGGTACAATCTGCGCAATAGGTCAGCGATGATTCGTGCCTCGTCAGTGTTTACCTTTTCTGAAATGTTCAGTTGCTTACACGGCATAGAAGGAATGAAAATCATGCGATGTGCCTTTAGCATATTGTCTAAAGCGTCTTCGCTCTCCTCGTTATAAGATAGTTCCGTTTCCAACTGATGTGCTAACGGCACACATTCCAGCTGTTCCTTTGCATAGAACTTACGATTAGCAAAGTCGGCAATATCGGGGTGCATGCGTCCTTGCTTGTGTAGTGTCCCTATGAAATCGGTTCTTCCAGCTGCCCTTTCGGTGAGGATGAGGCGTTCAAATAGGGAGTTGGCGCACGATGAAAGATGGATTGAGTCAAGTCTCTTATCACTCCCTTCCATCTCTAAAGACCCCTGCTGCTGCACCACCGCAGGCAATTGTTTATGGTCGCCTACCAGTATAAACCGATCTATCGCACGCCCCTCCTCCTGTCGGGCAGTCAGTATTCCCATGATATTCGGCTCTAGTATTTGGCTCGCTTCATCAATGATGACGAGGTCAAAGTGCTTGATGTTAAAGAGAGCCGAACGACTATTCATCGTCGAGGTAGTGGCTACGATGATTTGCGCCTCTGATAGGGTGGACTTAATACTATTGAGGGTTGTATTCTCATCAAGCACCTCTTGCAAGAGATGGTCACTATACTTCGGATCGCAACTATACTCGTTACCAATGCGGATGTAATCTAGTTCGTGCTCAGAAAGCATATTGCATATCTCGTCAACAGCACGATTCGTGTAAGCAAGGAGGAGGATAGAACTTTGACCATTGACCTTTGGGCTTTGATCATTGGGCTTGGTGCTTTGACCTTTGGGTTTTTCAGCCAGTTGCTCACGCACAAGATATTGCAGAGCCTGCGAAGTCTTACCCGTTCCAGGAGGACCAATCAAGAGGAAGTAGTCCTGTGCCTGCTTTGCTTTCAAGATGATTTCATCGTAATCGGGGTGGTAACTACGCGACAAAACAAGGGATTTGTCAGCACGTGGCGCACGCTGTCCAAGGAGTAACTGTCGCCGTTCCACATCAGAGGTGATGAAGGTATAGAGGCTACGAATAGCCGATGTGCCCCCAATATCGCTCCCTGCATGCTCTAAGGCAAAGCACTCTCCAGCTATAAGATTCGGATTCTGTTGCCCGTCGTTGAGGTGCACTACGATAGACGAAGTATGTATCTCTTGTAAAGAGCCTTTGAAAAGAATACTCTTACGCACGTCTGGTTCCTCATTCTTCTTATACGCATAGAGATAAACCATGTCCCCCCTGCGGAAGTTCGGGAGGAAGTCTATGCCCTGTTGCGGTACGTTGAGCGTAATAGTATCATATCCGTTGAACGAGCTACTACAGCTCTTATCCGTTATCGTAAGTCCCGTGTAGATATTTCCCGTATCCTTCTTCTCCGCCAGAGGCATATTCCAAAGGTCGGCATTACTATTTCCCACACCCTCTTGTGCGCCCACCTTCGATACCTGTTGCTCCTTAATAACGAAAGTCATCATACGTGTGAAGTAAGCACGCTCCAGTTCGCTTAGCCGATGAAGGGGTGCGAGCACCTCTGTAAGTTGTGGTAAGAGGTATCGTTGATAGAACGCATCATTCTGCTTCTCAACATTCAGCACCTGCGGAGTCAGTAGTGGCAACAAACGATGAAAGCCATTCTCCGCCATCCAATACTCCGTTGCCACGGCTTGATTACGGAACTTCATCGCCTCACGAATGAGCTTTTGTAGCGGTTCAACCTCAAGTAGTCCGTTCGGGAGAGGGTATTTCGAATACATCAATTCTATGTGTGCATCCTTCGGATTCAGCTGGAAGTTGTATTGCAATATACCATAGTAAAGCAAGAGTTGCACGTAATGCTTCTCCACATGGAGCGAGCCATGCGGATTCTTATACTGCCTTTCAATAAAGATATTCTTACCAGATTTCTGCTCAACTAACAGCTTTAAGTCGGTTGTCATGAGGTCTATTCGTCCCTGCAAACCTAATCGTTCGCACACGAAAGACGGCTCCAAGATGGCTTTCTCACGCTCGAACGACTGGAACAACTCGTTGACTATCTCCTGAATATTCGCTACCTGTTGTTCAGCGGCTTGCTTAAACTCCACTGCATTGAAGTCAGGACAGGTGGCAAAGTCCAACGCCTTCTCTCTAAAGTTCGAACGGAAGGTGTCCTTGATGGTATAGTCTGTGGGATGATTGATGATATCGTCAAGTGCAGAACCCGCAAAGTTACCCAGTACGATATGCTTGTTATTAGGTCGCTCGCCCATCCGCTTTACCGTAAAGAGCAGTGGGTGGTGCCCATAACTCTCAAAGCAATTAGCGATGGAGGATATGTCTACGAGATAATCAGGCTCTACGACTATCAGACGTGGAATCACCTTCTTGCGTGTGACAGTGCAATCAAGTAAGTTGAGTTGCATTCCCTCATGCAGAAGAGAGCGCAGATAACTAAAGTCCACATACTCGGCTGTATTCATATAGTCCACCGTCAACAACTCCTCACTGCTGTCTTGATTGATTACGGCAACCTGTATCGTCTGCTCATCCCATGCCCTAACAACGCAACGGATGTATCGGTAGTTCGCAATCTGTATGTTCTCCGTGTTACGCCCGTGCGTTGGCAGCTTGCCCACAAGCGTATCGGGGATGGCTTCCTGGAATACGGCAGAGACGAAGAGGGCGAGTGCTCGACAATCATAAGCGATGTCGTCAGGCAGAATAGGGGCTGTGGAATTGCTGTGCCGACGCATTTTGTGAATCGCCACCACGTCCTTCGGCGCAATATGATGCAGTCTGCAAAGAGCCTCCACCTGCGATGAGAGGTTGCCAAAACCATGCTTCGTCTCTTTCAAGCCCTCGTAACACGCTATGACAAGCGTCTCGTGCATGATGCGTGCTTGGGCTTCTGACGGAGCCGTGAGAATATCAGCAATACGTGTGAAGAGTTCGTGTGCCATCGTTGATAAGCCTTTCTTGTTTCTTTGATTGTTATGTTTTATGTTCTTGCAGAATACGAATAACGTTGTTACGCAATACGTTTCTCCTTCCTACACAATACGTGTTGAATTGTTATTCCCTGCGTCTGCCAATCGTTTCTAAGGCGTGTTCCGTCTTTTAGTGACGTGAGTTACGCTATTTTCACCATGGTGAAACCTGTGTCTCATCACGATGAAACCTGTGTCTCATCATGATGAAACGAGTGTCTCATCATGATGAAACAACAATAAGGCACGTTAGAAACGAATGAGATACACATGAGAAACGAATGTCATGCACGTTAGTTATGAATGGGATATGCGTTAGTTACGGAGGTTATGCCCGTTAGAAACGAATAGCAAACCCGTTAGGAACGTTTTTTTAATACGTTAGAATCGGATTGCAAACCCGTTAGGAATGGTTTTAAAATGCGTTAGGTACGAAGCGGAAACACGTTAGTAATGCGCCTAAATCATTGTCCGCCCAATCGTTCAAAGTAAGTGATAACGTCTTCCCACGTCTTAAATTCGTCACTGCCAAAGCGGAGTGCCGTACCGAGGAAGTCGTCATGGACGGTACTACTAATGAGATAATCGCCGTATAGGAGCTGTGGTTGGTTGGTAAAAATAGCGTGATTCCATGCCGGCGCACTGAAGGTTTCCTCTATCCAAGCCTGTTGTTCGCTGATAGCAGAGGGCTGATTGGTGGGCGCAGGACAAACGAAATAGACGTTGTAATTGTCGAGTAATAGTTCATAAGCCTTGTGTAAGCTCGACTTCGGTTTGCCGTATGCGTCCGCAAGCGTATCCTTGTCAATGAGAACCGTGCGCCGTTCACGCCCCTCCTGTCGGTCGTCAATCCATCGGATAACAGGCATGAGATAATGGAAGATAGCCTTCTCTATGAGCCGATGTTCGCCATGGAAGTGGATAGCCTGTGGGTAATGCTCGCTGAAGAGATCGAATGTGTGTACGATAGGGTCAGCGTCTCCGAATAGTCCGAAGACACGTTCTTGTTCCTTTTCGTCAACCTGCTTGAAGCAATTCTCCGTCATATCCTTGTACTCCTTGACGAGAGCTTTGGTCACGATGACCTCTTGTATGCCGTCTTGACGTACGTTCTGGAATACTTGCTTGCCCATCATATTGCTCTCGGTGATGGTTGCGCCCATCTGAAAAGCAGGGTTCACGCAAATGCGGTCGGTGCCATATAGCATCTCGGTGTACATTCCGCCCATGGAAGTACCTATGATTAAGTCGGGTTGCTCGGCGTCAACAAGATTCCTAAGGAGCGCCATTGCCTCTTCAGGGTGTATGGGTAAGTCGGGTGCAATGACGGTAGCTTGGGGCATATAGTCCCTTAGTATTTGTGCTGTGTGGGTGGAACCGGCTGACATGAAGCCGTGTACATAGATGATTTTCTTCCCTACCATGAGGTCGGGGAAGGTCTTTTTATATTGATTTTCCATTGTTCTTTATTAGGAGTTAGGGGCGTGATTCTTAGGAGTGTCATCCCTCTTTGCCTTGTGGAAAGGCGGGGGTGGGGACTAAACGATGGGTAGACTGATACCATTTATCTTCTGGTAGATGTCTAAGGCATAGATGTCTGTCATGCCACTGATGTAGTCTAAGACAGCCATAATGCGTGTTTCAAGATCCGAGCTTTGGATGTCATACTGACTGGAGAAGCTCCGGATGAGTTGTTGACTGTGGAAGTGGTTAGGCTCCACAGCCGCTCCAATGAGTGCCTCCATCAGTGTTTCCATTATCTTATAGCCTGATAACTCTACGTCAAGGACGGTTTTACTGCGATAGATACGGTCTACTGACACCTGTGAGCAGTGCTTGTAAGCCTGTCGGGGGAGCTCTGATATGTGTTCGATAAGCGAGCCTTTGAAGGTGCCTGATAGTATCTCCGCCTCGTGTTCAACAAATGCTTTGACACATTCAGCCTCTAATAAACCAACGGCACGCGCCCGGAAGTAAACCACTTGCTCGTTCCTATCGGTCACACCTTCCTCCTCGATATTCTTACGAATCGCCGCTCTCGTGTCTTCGTCGAAGAAGCCTAATAGCAAGTCGGTGGTCTCCTCAAAGGATAGGAGCTTGAGTTTGTGTGAATCCTCGATGTCCATAATCTCGTAACAGATATCATCCGCAGCCTCCATGAGGTAGACTAACGGGTGGCGCACGTACTTGATACCCTCTGCAGAACATTCCTTCTGTATGATACCGAGTTCCTCCGCTATCTTCTTGTAAGTGTCTTGCTCGGTTTGGAAGAAGCCGAACTTCCCATGTTTGCCTGCGTAAGACGAGCTGAAAGGATACTTCACAATACTTGCCAAGGTGGTGTATGTCATTACAAAGCCGCCCTCCCTTCGCCCGAGGAAACGATGTGTCAATAGGCGGAAAGCATTGGCATTACCCTCAAAGTGGGTGATGTCATCCCAGAAACGAGGACTTACATACTCCTGCAACGCCTTGCCTTTGCCCTCAGTGAAGAACGACTGGATGGCTTTCTCACCACTATGTCCGAACGGAGGATTGCCCATGTCATGCGCATAACAAGCCGTCTGGACAATCGTTCCAATCTCTTCAAAGAGCGTACCACGCAACTCTGGATGGAGTTCGGTTAGTCTATGCGCCACGTCATCACCAAGTGATTTACCTAAGGAAGCCACCTCAAGCGAGTGAGTGAGACGATTGTGCACAAAGACACTACCTGGGAGTGGGAACACTTGGGTCTTGTTTTGCAGTCGACGGAAGGGTGCGGAGTAAATCAGACGATCGCTATCACGCTTAAATTCAGAGCGGTCGTCGTGCCTTAACGCATGTCTTCTTTCTTGTCCAAGACGCTTGTTGGATATGAGTTGTAGCCAGTTCATGAGGCTTGCTTGTGGTTGGTTTGAAGCTAATGACATGTTCCTAAGGGTGTTGAATATTGAATGTTTGCAATAGAGCGATAGATGTTCTACAAGGCATCTATCCGCTTGTTATGCCCTGAAAAGGCATTCGCAAAAGTAATTAAAATTGGCTAAAAACCATCTTTTTACGTACTAAAAATGTATGAATGTGGCATTAATTGCTTAATTTTGTACCTTATTATATAGCGATGATAAAGATTAAAGTAATCAATAAAGGGCATCAGCAGCTCCCTGCTTATGCTACTTCTCAGAGTGCGGGGATGGATCTCCGTGCTAATATTGAAGCCCCAATAGTGTTGCACCCAATGGAGCGCAGGCTCATTCCAACAGGCTTGCATATCGCTTTGCCAGTTGGTTATGAAGCGCAGGTACGCCCTCGCAGTGGTCTAGCCTTGAAGCATGGACTGACTGTTCTGAACTCTCCTGGTACCATAGATGCTGATTATCGTGGTGAGATAATGGTCTTGTTAGCGAACTTCTCAACTGAAGACTTCACCATTAACGATGGTGAGCGTATTGCCCAAATGGTCATTGCTCGTCACGAGCAGGGGGAGTTCGTGGAAGTTGAAGAGCTTGACGAGACAGAGAGAGGAGAAGGCGGCTATGGTCATACGGGGGTAAAGTAAGGTAAAGGAAAGGATAGATCTCATGTTTGATAACTTCAGATATATAACCACTAACATGCGTAATACACTTCTTGCATTGGCTTTGCTGGGTGGCTCGGTGGCTACACAAGCAGCAGAGAAGGATAGTCTTACCATTGCAGACTACTTCTATCTCGAAGGACTTCGACAGCAGGAAATGGGAAATCTAACGGCTGCTTACGATCTTCTTAGGCATGCACATGACTTGAATCCACGCTCGGCAGCGGTTTACTATCAGTTGGCTGGCTACTATGTCAATATGAAGAACGACGCTTTAGCACGTACTTACTTTGAGAAGGCAGCGTCACTGGATCCAGAGAATGCCACTTATCAAGAGAAGCTCGGACAGTTATATATCACGCAGAAAGACTATCCGAATGCCATAAAGGCATATGAGCTTTTGTATTCCTCCAATAAGACTCGCGTTGATGTCTTGCAACTTCTCCTTCAGTTATACGGCTCTCAAAATGACTACAAGAAGATGATTAACGTCCTTGATCGTATAGAAGTTCTTGAGGGGAGTAGCGAGCAGATCTCATTGAGTAAGATGCAGATTTACGAGCAGATGGGCGATAAGAAGAAGGAGTATGAGTCGCTAAAGTCGCTCGTTGATGAGCACCCGCTTGAGCTTGACTATCGTGTGATGTTCGGTAATTGGCTACTGCAGAATGGTAAGAAGAACGATGCTTTAAAGGAGTATAAGAGTGTTTTGAAGGAGGAACCCAATAATGCACTTGCAAAGCTATCAATGCTTGATTACTATCGTTCCATTAAAGATCAAGCAACCGTAGATGAGCTTACCAACGAATTACTTCAGTCTCCTAAGACAGAGAAAGAGACGAAGATGACACTCCTAAGAGACATCATTTCGAGTGACCAACAAGCGAATATCTCTGATAGTGCAAAGGTCATGAATCTCTTCTCACTAGCACTTTCTACGAAACAGGAGGATGCTGACTTGATTATGATGAAGGCTGCCTATATGGCAATGAAGAACATGCCTAAAGCAGAGATTAATCATGTTTACGAGCAAGCCATTGAGGTGGAACCCGATAACTCTCGTGCTCGATTGGCATTGATACAGAATATCTGGGCAACAGAAGATTATGATAAGGTAATAGAGATATGCCGCCCTGCCATTGAATATAACCCTGATGAGATGGCTTTCTATTACTTCAAAGGCATGGCAGAGTTCCAAAAGCACGACATTGATGCGGCACTTGAAACATTTAAGAAAGGTGTAGGACAAATAAAAGAAGATAGTGATCCAGAGATTGTGTCAGACTTCTATGCAATCCTTGGAGATATCCTTCATGAGAAAGGAAAGGCATCTGAAGCCTTCGCTGCATACGACAGTTGTTTAAAGTGGAAAGCGGATAACTATGGTGCTCTGAATAACTATGCTTACTATCTAAGTGTGGCGAACAAAGACCTTCCAAGGGCTGAACAGATGAGCTATAAGACGATAAAAGCAGAGCCCAATAACGCTACTTACCTTGATACCTATGCTTGGATTCTCTTCCAACAGCAACGTTATGAGGAGGCAAAGATATACATTGACCAAGTACTACGCAATGACAAAGACCCGAGTGGGGTTGTGCTTGAGCATGTGGGAGACATCTATATGAAAACTGGCGATACACAGAAAGCATTGGAGTATTGGCAGAAAGCAATAGAGAAAGGCAATGATAGCAAAGTATTGAAGGATAAGTTACAACAAAAGAAATACATAGCAGGATGAAAAGAACTAAGATATTACTTGCAAGCATGGCAACGTTAGTGTTGGCATCGTGCGGTACACATAAAGCCATAGTAAGGCAACAACCAGTCTTGAAGACGACTCCCAGCGAGACTCCTCGTGCGTCAGTTGATTCCACAAAGTATAAGTTAGCCTTTGTGCAGAATATTGCTGACTTGGCTCTCTACCAAAAGAACGTGGTGTCAAACCTCTCTTTTACTATTAACAATGGGCGCAAGGACATCACTGTTCCCGGTATCTTGCACATGAGAAAGGATGAGGTTATACGCTTACAACTGCTTATTCCGCTCCTTCGCAGTGAAGTGGGACGCATTGAGTTTACGAAAGATTACGTTCTTTTCATCGATCGCATCCATAAGCAATACGTAAAGGCTAGCTACGATGAAGTGGGCTTCTTGCGTGATAATGGTATTAACTTCTATACGCTCCAAGCGTTGTTTTGGAACCAGTTATTCATTCCTCGTCAGCAAAGAGTTGCCGAGGCTGATATGTCGAAGTTCTCTGTTGATGCCAAGAGGTGGGAAGTTGATGGTAGTGCGCACATCCGTTTGAAGGATGGGAAGATGTCTTATGACTGGGTAATACCCGCTGAATATCGTTACATCTACAACACTCTTATAACGTATAAGAGCTCAACTCATGGAACATCAGAACTCTCTTGGCTTTATAGAGACTTCAAACCCTTTGGCTCAAAGATGTTCCCTGCTACACATTCAGTCACAATCGAAACTCCAGCTATTGGTTCGCGACCAGCTAAGGAACTATCAGCTACATTTGAACTAAACGACTTTAGCGATGCAAGCGATTGGGAAGCTTTTACCCAACCATCAGATAAGTACACTAAAGTAAGCGTGGAAGAGATACTCGGCAAACTAATGAACTTTTAAATGAAACGTCTTTATCTTTTATTCTTATTATCGACAATGGGTATGTTGACAAGCTATGCGCAACATACTAAAAAGCATAAGGTGCAGCAGAAAACGGCTGTAACTCAACCCGTACAAGCCAAGCCTTCTGGTGTTAAAGAGCAGAAACAAGTTCCAGCGAAGGGGGCTCACCAGTCCGTGAAAACGCAACCTACCCCTATGAAGGGGCAACAGGTACCAGCTAAGGGACATCAACTTCCCGTGAAAGGACAATATCCTATGCCTGTAAAAGGGCATCAAGCTGTACCAGCAAAGGGGCATCAACCAACTCCTGTAAAGGGTCAACAGCCTGCTCAAGTACCAGCTAAACAACCTTTACATGGCAAGTTGAATCCTCGTAATGCACATGGTGCAAAGCGTGGAGCGAAGTCTCCTGGATATGTAACAACCGAAGAGATTAAAGGTTTGCAACAGCAGAATCAGAAGTTGCAGAATGAGATTAAGGAGCATGAAGAGGAGATGAAGGTCAAGCAAAAGGATGTTGATACACGATTGGAGAAGATAGTTCGCCTTGATACAGAGATTGGTCAGCATCAGAGAACGATTGATACTATCGCCACAGACATCAAAGGCTTGGATAGTAATATCGGTATTTTAAAAGGTCAGTTGGCGTCTTTAGAGGCACAATTAGGCGAGCGTCGCACTCGTTTCATCCGTTCCATGCGTTACATGGCACGCCATCGTAGCATTCAAGATAAGCTTATGTTCATCTTCTCTGCCAATAGTTTGACGCAAATGTATCGTCGTCTGCGTTTCGTTCGGGAGTATGCAGCTTATCAGAGGGCGCAAGGTGAGTTGATAAAAGCTAAACAACAGCAAATTGATCAGAAGCATTCTCAGTTGAAGGAGGTACGTGTTGACAAGTCTACCTTACTCTATAAGGATAAGAAGATACATGCTCAAATGGAGCAGAAGCGTGTCGAACAGCAGACGGTTGTAGCTTCTCTTCAACAAGACCAAAAGGTTCTTGAAGGTGTGATAGCGCAACGTAGACAGCAGCAACAGGCGTTGAATGCACAGATAGACCGCCTTATTCAAGTAGAAATACAGAAGGCTAGGGCTCGTGCCATAGCAGAGGCTAAGGCGCAAGCTGCCGCTCGTGCTGCTGAAGCTAAGAAGCGGGCGGAGGAGATAGCACGCAGGAAAGCGGCTGCAGAAGCGGCTGCGCGTGAGAATGCAAAGCGTATAGCAGAAGCGAAAGCTCGTGAAGCTGCAGCGAAGGCAGCGGCTAAGGCGGCTGCAGAAGCGGCTGAGAAAGCACGTCAAGAAGCGGCAGCAAAGGCCGAAGCAGTGCGTGCTGCAGCAGAAAAGGCTCGTCAGGAAGCCTTACAAAAGGAGCGTGCTGCTGCTCGTGAGCGGGCTTTGCGCAAGATAGAAGAACGTGAGGCTGCGGCTCGTGAAGCACAGGCAAAGGCTGAGGCAAAGGCTGCTGCCGATAAAGCACGTGCTGACCAGGCTGCTCGTGAGGCTGAATCAAATCGTGCAGCTGCCGAACGTAAGGCTGCAGCCGACCACGAGCGAGCAGAGAGAGAGGCTGCTGCTGCAAGGGCTTCAGCTAATAATAACAATGATATGTTGAGCTCTGCTGACCGTGCGATGACTGGTAACTTTGCCAATAATCGTGGTCGTTTGCCTATGCCACTATCGGGTCACATCGTTAGTCACTTCGGTCAATACAATGTATCGGGGATGTCAAATATACGCTTGAATAACGATGGTATCAATATTAAGGGTGCTCCTGGAAGTGCTGTGCGTAGTGTCTTTATGGGCGAAGTGAGCGGTATCTTCATGGCAGGGGGAATGAGTGTTGTGATGATCAGACATGGTATTTATATCTCAGTATATGCTAATTTAGGTTCTGTAAGCGTCAGCAAAGGACAGAAAGTGGGTACTGGTCAGACCATTGGAACGGTCGGGTCAAGTGGTATCCTCCAATTCCAATTGCGTAAGGAAACAGCTAAGTTGAATCCAGAGCAATGGTTGAGATAATCTGAAATGATCCCCTTATCATTTTGAAGAGAGCCTCTCTTTGTGGCAAGGAAAGGCTCTCTTGCTAGCAAGGAAACGCCCTTTTCAATTGGAGAAGGGCGTTTCTTTCGTTTTAATAGGGTTTAGTTTGTATTTGAAGTGTAGCCTTATTAGGAATTATATTGTTCTATTCTTTCCCTTAATCAAGCGATAGAAGCAAAGGTGGAAAATGTAATTTATTATCTAATTTATTTCCTTCTTTGCGGATAAATGTCTATCTTTGCGAATATAAAAAAATACCAATAGCGATGCAAACAAACTGTCATCTCTCCGTTCTTATACATGAGCAAGCTAAGAAATACGGCTCTAAACCAGTGTTGACATTCCGTAACTTCGGTAGTCTAGAGTGGAAATCGGTTTCATGGAATCAGTTTTCTATGCGTGTAAAGCAAGTCTCTAACGCACTACTTAATCTAGGAATGAATCCGCAGGAGACGATTGGCGTGTTTGCACAGAATTGTGTTCAGTATCTGTATACAGACTTTGGTGCCTATGGCGTGAGGGTGACTAGTATTCCTTTCTACGCTACTAGCTCCGAGCAGCAGATACAATATATGATTCAAGATGCAGCAGTTAAGTATCTTTTCGTTGGTGAGCAAGAGCAGTACGACAAGGCACATCGAATCGCAACGTTGTGCCCTACACTTGAAAAGATAATCATCTTTGATCCGAGTGTACGCATTAGTTCGCATGACCCAAATAGTATCTACTTTGAAGACTTCCTTAGATTAGGTGAAGGTTTACCACGTCAATCGGAGGTAGAAGAGCGTTGGCAACAGGCTAACTACGATGATATTTGTAACATACTATACACTAGTGGAACCACAGGAGAGAGCAAGGGCGTAGTCTTGACATATAAGATGTATCATGCAGCTTTGGTCGCTAATAACAAGTGTGTACCTGTTACTGAGAAAGATCGAGTGATCAATTTCCTTCCATTGACGCATGTCTTTGAACGAGGATGGGCTTATCTGTGTTTGTCGGAAGGTGCACAACTGATTGTGAATACCTATCCGAAGGAGATACAAGATAGTATGCGAGAGACCCACCCAACGTGTATGTCGGCTGTACCACGCTTCTGGGAGAAGGTTTATGTTGCTGTTAAAGCTCGCATGGACAGCTCAAGTGCAATGCAGCGAAAGCTCTTTTATCATGCACTGAACGTTGGTAGGAAGCGTAATATCACTTATCTAGCCCGTGGAAAGCGTGTTCCTCTAGCATTAGAGATGGAATATAAAGTGCTAAACAGAACTGTTCTCAGTTTGGTGCGTAAGCAGTTAGGATTGGAAAATCCTAATATCTTCCCAACAGCAGGTGCTTATGTATCACCAGAGGTAGAGGAGTTTGTGCACAGCATTGGTATTGATATGATAGTAGGATACGGACTGACAGAGAGCCTTGCTACTGTAAGTTGCGATCATAAGGGCGAACCTTTCACGGTTGGTTCAGTAGGTCGTCCTATTGAGGGCATACAGATTAAGATTAGTGAAGAGGGTGAGGTGATGCTCAAAGGAGACACGATTACACCAGGATACTTCCGTCGTGAAGCCCTGAATGCTGATGCCTTTGATGCAGATGGATACTTCCACACAGGTGACTCGGGCTATTTGAAAGATGGAGAGTTGTTCTTGAAAGAGAGAATAAAGGATCTTTTCAAGACATCTAATGGTAAGTATGTGGCACCACAGATGATAGAATCAATGCTATTAGTTGATAAGTTTATCGAACAAGTGGCTGTTATTGCAGACCAACGGAAGTTTGTTTCGGCTCTTATCGTCCCTGAATTTACTGTCTTAGAAGACTGGGCAAAGCAACAGAATATACCATTTGAGAGTCGTGAAGAGTTGTGCTCAAATAAGAAGGTACGTGATATGATGGCTGAGCGTATCGAAACATTACAGCAGAGGTTAGCGCCTTATGAACAAATCAAACGCTTCACCTTGTTGGCACATCACTTCTCTATGGAGAATGGTGAATTGACAAACACGTTGAAACTGAGACGTGGCGTTGTTAATAAAAACTATCAAGCTGTGATAGATAAGATGTATGAGGAGTAGTGCAAACACTTGATAGTAGTGAATGAGAAGTTGATAGTTGAGAGGAGAAAAGATAAACGATGATAACAGCAGAACAGCTTAAAGACATAACAGAACGTACCGAATCACTGCATAGATACTTATGTATTGATGAGAAGCGAATCGAATTCGAAGAGGAGCAACTACGCACACAAGCACCCGACTTTTGGGATGATCCGAAGCGTGCGCAGGAGCAGATGAAGAAGGTAAAGGACATAGAGAAGTGGATAAAAGGCTATGATGAGGCTCGCAGTTTGACTGATGAAGTACAGCTAGCATTCGACTTCTATAAGGATGAATTAGTAACAGAAGAGGAGGTTGATACCGCTTATAACAAAGCGTTAAAAGCGATAGAGGACCTTGAATTAAAGAATATGCTCCGTCAAGAGGAAGACCCGATGGAGTGCGTAATGAAGATTAACTCTGGTGCTGGAGGTACTGAGAGCCAGGATTGGGCATCAATGCTCATGCGTATGTATATGCGTTGGGGAGAGGCTCACGGGTACAAGGTTACCATCTCAGATATACAAGAAGGAGATGAAGCTGGTATAAAGAGTGTGACGATGAAGTTCGAAGGTGGAGAGTATGCCTATGGGTATTTAAAGAGCGAAAATGGCGTCCATCGCCTCGTTCGCGTTAGTCCATTTAATGCACAGGGAAAGCGTATGACGAGTTTTGCCAGTGTGTTTGTTACGCCACTGGTAGACGATACTATAGAGGTATATGTCGATCCCGCACGTGTTAGCTGGGACACTTTCCGATCGAGTGGAGCCGGTGGACAGAATGTCAATAAGGTTGAGTCTGGTGTTCGCCTACGCTATCAGTACGAAGATCCTGATACAGGAGAACAAGAAGAGATCCTTATCGAGAACACAGAGACAAGAGACCAACCTAAGAACCGCGCAAAGGCTATGCAGCTCTTAAAGTCGCAACTCTATGACCGCGCAATGAAGAAGCGTATGGAGGAGCAAGCCAAGATTGAGGCTGGAAAGAAGAAGATCGAGTGGGGCAGTCAGATACGTAGTTACGTCTTTGATGATCGACGAGTTAAGGATCATCGAACCAATTACCAAACTTCCGATGTGGATGGTGTTATGGATGGAAAGATCGATGATTTCATTAAAGCCTACTTGATGGAGTTCCCCGTTGAAGGACAATGATATGTGAAAAAGTTATCCTATATAATATTAACCTTTGACCACTTGCTGTTCGATAAACCGAATAAGTTGTGTCGACAAAAGTAGGTCTTTTAAAATTGAATACCTATGAGTGAAAGAAGTAAAGTAAATCGTAAGGTTCGTGAAGAGAAGCAAGAAAAGCAAGCAAAGCGTGTTGTCTTTTGGATTGGTGCAGTCTTGATACTTCTTACGTTAGCGTATGTTTTTGTCGTAACAATTAATAGTTGATGAGCGGACTAGAGATAGAAAGAAAGTTCTTAGTGCATAAGCAGATGGATTGGAAGTCTCTTGCAAGCAGTTGTAGTCATATACAACAAGGCTACTTTGCGGCTGTCAATACTGTTCGTGTGCGTATTCGAGACAATAAGGGATACCTTACTATAAAGGGACCATCGCATGATGGAGGCTTATCTCGTTATGAATTTGAGAAAGAAATAAGCTATCAAGAGGCTCAACAACTCATGGCTCTATGCGAACCAGGCGTTATTGATAAGCATAGATACCTTATTGAATATGCTGGACACACGTTTGAAGTGGACGAGTTCCACGGAGATAACGAAGGACTTGTTATGGCGGAGGTGGAATTGAAGTGTGAGGATGAAGCCTTTGAGAAGCCCGATTTCATAGGAAAAGAGGTTACGGGCGATCGTAGATTCTATAATTCTCACATGCGGAGAGCACCTTTTATCCTTTGGCGTAATACTTTGCCAGAAGAATACCGATAAGCAATGCGAGGGTAGAACCAATCCCATCAGCGACAAAATCGAGCCATTCTCCACTGCGTCTACCGCCTGTGCAGGTGGCTTGCAACACTTCTATAATGCCTCCCATGGCTATTGGAATGAGCCAAACCCAGTAAATAAGACTGCTGAGTTTGGTTTTCTTCTTTGTTCGAAGGCGTTCCGTCAATATGAGCAGACCTAATACTAGATATAAGACAGAGTGTGTCCACTTGTCGATTAGCCTTACATGACTTAGCGGGTTGTCGGGTATTGGAATGAAGCATAGTAGCCATATAATAACAATAAACGCACAGCTAAAGTAGTAATGAGTTAGTAAATTCTTCATAAAAAAGCATATTTTACTTCTAGATTGATACAAAGATAGATAATTATTAGTAATTTTGTGCAATCTAAAAGGGAATATTTTATGGCACAACAAAATAGAGTTAAGTTTGGAAGTAAGTTAGGAATGATCCTTGCGACAGCAGGAGGTGCTGTCGGATTAGGTAATGTCTGGCGTTTTCCCTATATGACAGGGCAGAATGGTGGAGCCGCTTTTATCCTTATATATTTGGCTTGCATCCTTTTATTAGGGCTTCCTTGTATGATTAGTGAGTTCATCATTGGGCGTCATGCGGCATCTAATACGGCTCGTGCCTATAGTAAGTTGGCAAATGGAACAGCGTGGAAATGGGTTGGATTCTTAGGTGTTCTTACTGGCTTTCTAATAACAGGTTATTATGCAGTAGTGGCTGGTTGGTGCTTACAATACAGTGCGGCATCAGCAATGAATAGCCTTCATGGAACGCCAGAGTTCTTTAAGTCTTACTTTGCAGACTTCTCCACAAGTGGATGGAAACCTCTCTTGTGGGTCATAGTCATCCTTTTTATAACGCATTATGTGATTATTCATGGTGTAAGAAATGGTATTGAGCGAGCTTCAAAGATTATGATGCCAGTGCTATTCATTCTTTTGTTGGTGATAGTAGTGGCTGCTTGCTTGCTACCAGGAGCCTGGAAAGGTGTTGACTTCCTGTTGCGTCCAGACTTTACAAAGGTTACGAAGGATGTATTTCTTGGTGCGCTTGGGCAGTCGTTCTACTCTTTAAGTATTGCCATGGGCTGTATTTGCACCTATGCTTCATATTATAGTAGGCAGACAAAGCTGTTAAATTCAGCAGTACAGATAGCTTCTATAGATACATTAGTGGCTATTTTAGCAGGTTTAATCATCTTTCCTGCAGCCTTCTCTGTGGGCGTCAATCCTGGTAGTGGCTCTTCGCTCGTCTTTATTACCTTACCCAATGTTTTTGAACAGGCGTTCAGTGGATTGCCAATAATAGGCTATTTCGTTTCATTCTCCTTCTATATCCTACTCTCATTGGCTGCTCTTACATCGCTGATATCGCTCCATGAGGTGAGTACCGCTTTCTTTCAAGAGGAGTTACACATATCCCGTTCGCGCGCAGCAATGATCGTTACAGGCTGTTGCACATTGATAGGAGTCCTCTGTTCGATGTCTTTAGGACAATGGAAGTTCCTCAATATTGCTGGTCGTGACCTCTTTGATGTGTTCGACTTTGTGACTGGACAAATCTTCTTACCCGTTGGAGGCTTGTTAACTTGCCTGTTCTTGGGTTGGTATGTACCGAAGAAAATTGTAAAAGATGAGTTCACGAACTGGGGCACAATACGTGGAACTTTCTTTGGAGCGTATTACTTCTTAGTGCGTTATGTATGTCCTTTAGCTATATTGATGATCTTCTTACACCAATTTAATGTGGTGTAAGAAGACATAAACAGACAACCTTTACCTTGACAGAAAACCTATAATTAAATACGCTATGAGCCTTAAATCATTCTTTTATTTACAACGGTCTGACCGGAAAGTCATTCTTAGTTTGGTCATATTAATTATGCTCTGCCTTATCACATCCGTCTTTATTGGTGAGCAAGTGACCGAAACTCCAGCTGTAGACGGAGATAGTTTGGTGCGGAAAGGATATTCTGCTCGTTCGCAACAAGGCATTCCTTATGAGGTAGTGACAGAATCAGGAAAGAGACTTTTTGCCTTTGATCCAAATACAGCAACAGCCGATGAATTGCTGCAACTGGGATTATCTGAGTTTCAGGTGCGTAATATCTTGAAATATAGAAGTAAGGGCGGTGTATATCGAGCACCGATGGACTTTGCCCGTCTCTATGGTCTTACACGCAAGCAGTTTCGTGAGTTAGAACCTTATATAAGAATAGGTGACGATTATCAGCCTGCTTCAACGCTTGCTTCTGTACAATCTTATATTGCGCAAAAGGAGGCAGATAAGCAAGCGGCACATGAGGCTTACGAAGAGTATAAGGCAACGAATACGTACAAGCCGTATGTCCATTCTACTCGAGATACAGTCCTTTACCCTTTGAAAATAAAGTTGGGCGAGCATATAAACTTAGTCTCTGCAGATACAAATCAGTTGAAGAAAGTACCAGGGATAGGCTCTGGGTGGGCAAGGGCAATCGTTAATTATGGCAAGCGATTAGGTGGTTATGTGGCTACTGGGCAACTGCTTGAGATTGAGGGATTCCCCGAAGAGGCGTTACCCTACTTCTCTGTGGTCAATCCTAAGCCTGAAAAGCTCAACTTGAACACACTTTCTTTGGGCAAGTTACGCAGTCATCCGTACATAAACTTCTATCAGGCACGGGCAATCTGTGACTATCGTCGGTTAAAAGGAAAGCTCACCAGTCTGTCACAACTCCAACTCTTAAAGGACTTCAATGCCGAAGCTATTGATCATCTTCGCCCTTATGTGGAGTTTTAATAATGGATAAATCCATGCGGAGCAATACCTTGTAAACCTCCTTCTAACTCCCCACAACCTCCCCACACCTCCTCCATAAAACCCTAGCAAACAGCACTATTCACTCCCCTCTCCTTTCGGAGAGGGGTCGGGGGTAAGGCTTCTTTTTCCCTATTTTATTTGGCTAGTTAATTTATTCTTCTTACCTTTGTCATCGTGAAACAATTAGCAATGACATATCAAGTGAACGAAGTACTGCAAAGAATTATCGATTTCTTTGCATCTTTTTGCACTTTATCTTTGGTCAATCCAAATAATTTGCTAACACACACATTCGCACCTAGCGTCTAATAACACATTTTTTCTTCTCGCAAAGGACTTTCAAGAGTTTCCTTTGTTCGCTTTTTTATGCCCTTTTTGAAGACCGCTAAAACGCAAAATATAGCAATTTTTTCGAGTATAAAATCAAACTTACATAATGCCACAGAGCATCAAGAGAAGGTGATGATTCATTGTTTTAACAACTCTTCTTATGCTTTTGCTCCTCCTCTCTCGAAATCTGTGGCATGAAGTAATGCAAGTGATAATTTTTAATAATAACTATTTTTTAATTAGGTCAATGAAAAAATCGAAAGAAAATGTTAGGCTCTATGTAAGCCCTCAATGTCGGATAGTTCGAGTAGACTCAATGCAGTTTTTCTGTGTTTCTGTACTTCCTGATTCCTCTTCATTCACCTCACCTTCTTCTACAGAATATTATAGTGGAGGTGGCACTTATGACGTTGGTACCATTCGTATTGGTGACGCAAGCACAGTGGCACCTGCCAAGCAAAATGTATTTTGTAGTGATGGGGAAGACTAATCAAAATGTTTTATTTGTAAGTAAGTAGTTGAATAAATTATGAATCAAAAGTAAAGACGAAATGAAGAATAGACAGACTATATTATTAAGTATCCTAGGTGCGTTTGTATTATTATTGACAGCTTGTAGTAATGAAGATAATAACGCACTAGATGGTGGTAAAAAAGATATTCAGACTGTTGAGTTTAAAGTTAAATTTGCAGATTATAACGATGATCAGAATATAAGCGTTACTCGTGCAGGATCTAAGGAGATTAAACTTGAACAGAAAACAATAGATTTAGGAAATGGTTTGCTTGCCGATTGTACTTTGCAGCGTGATACCACCAAGCAGAAAAGGCATGCAACCACTCGTACGCTAGCTAATGACACTTATACGATGTTAGCCTATGATGCAGCTACACATGCCTTCAAGGGTGAGATGACAGGAACAGTAACAGGTGGCATATTTACCGCAACATCCTCTAACGCTAGTATTAATCTAACTCCAGTTACTTATGACTTTGTTCTCTATAACAGCAAAGTTTCTCGTAGTGGTAACAATCTAACTGTTACTCGTACCAATGCAGATGCTGCTTTAATTGGTCGTACTACGCAGACCATTACTGCTTCGCCATCAAAACAGTATGTTCCCTTTACAATGAAGCATGCGGGTGCAAGGGTTAAACTATATATTAACGAATTATATGTAGACTTCCCGGGAGCAAAGGCAACACTTTCATCAGTTGGTTCGAATGATATCCTTGCTTCTTCTGTTTATGATGCTTCTTCTGATACATGGACTGCTGGTGCAGGTACGGGAATGTCTGAAAATGTGACCTTTTCTTCTCTTTCAAACATATTAGGAAGTTCTGCTAGTGGTATTTCAGCGAGTAATGAGGCATTCTTTTTTATGCCTCATACAGATATTACTAAATTCAAACTTACATTTACGAGTGGTACTATTTATAATACTAATTTGGCTGGTGCTAGTATTGTATTTAATCCTTCCTCTTCATTTCAATTAGAACAGAATTGTCAATATACGCTTAATATTAAGCTAAAATACAATTATCTCTATTTGATGAGTGATGGGACTACAGGCTTTTTTAATGAAACAACCTATGGTGGAGGTTCAAAAACTCCTATAGCCGTAGTGTTGAGTAGAAGCAAGCGTATGGCTATAGCACTTAACAATGCAGATAATAATGCAACGCCTGCCTGGTGCAATAATAGTTATTATCAATCTACACAGAGTAATACGCACATGGCAACAAGCCGTGACGATGCTTTAACAAGTTCTGCGACGAGTGGCTTGGATGAAACATGGGATCCTAGTTATACAACTAACGCTATAACAATGTATGGAGGTAGTGGGGTAAAAGCTTATAATTCAACTTTCCCAGCTTTCAATGCTGCAGCAAGCTATAATACTTGGTATGCAGGTTCACATCCGTTGAAATGGTATCTACCTTCTTACAGTGATTTCAAGTGGGTATTCTCTTCTTTAGCATTTGGGGATCAGTCTACAATAACAACAGCGAATTTGTATCCTAGTTATATGCGTCAAGCTAATGAAGCTTTTACTCAGGTCGGAGGAACTCCTATTTGTTCTTTTTCGGATTCTAATGGTACTTCATATATGACGAGTACAGAAATTTATAATTATAGCTATGGTTATGTTAACTGTGCTTGGTGGGGGCATATGTTTTGGGGAAATAATGCTAAAAGTACTGCTTGTAGAGTTCGCCCATTTGTTGCTTACTAATGAATTGATCTTAATACTTCACTAGAATATGCTGTAGTTCTAATAGTAAGACAATCCTTAAGGAAAGTGGCTATTTCTGATGGCTTTCAATATTTTCCCGAACTTCTTCCTATAGGATTCCTTTGGTATATCCAGAAGGACTCCTATAGGATGTCTTAAAGAAAGAGGCGAGGAGTTCTTAAAGAAATCCATGAGGACTTGTTAAAGAAAAGGTGAGGGAGGAAAAGAAGAAATGAAATTCACGGAGTTGTGCCTGTATGGGCACACTCCTTTTTATTAATAACAATTTAATTTTTTATCATGATTAGTTTTAAAGTAATAGAAAGCGTCCTACGTATAGGACCTCGTCAAGGACAGAAAGCTTATAGTGCTGTACCGAAATCAGTAAACAAGTTTTCATCGTCGTGGCTCGTTGATCGTATTGTACGTGAAACTTCGTTGAGTGAAGGAGACGTGCGTAATGTGCTTATCACGTTGAAGAATATCACCAAAGAGGTGGTTTCGTTGGGTGGCTCGCTTGACTTGGGCGACATCTTCTCATTTCGAACATCTATTCCATCAAAGATGGAGAAGAATGAAAAGGATGTCTGTGCTGAATCGCTTAAGTATCCTCGCATCATTGTTACCTGGAAAGAGCCTATTCGGAAAGCTCTAAAAGATATTCAGATTGAAGTAGACAACCCTGCAAGGAGGAAACAGAAAGAGAAGGGAAAAGAGACAGAGAAAGAAAAGGAGCAAGAAAAAGGAAAGGAAGAGAATGGACCAGTAGTAGGGGAGGCTTTTACCACGGGAGCATTTTAAGATTGATTCAGGGTATCAATCGTTCTGTAATAAGACAATCGATTATATTAATTGTGAAATTAATGTCTTTCAAAACTAGTGTATTAATTTGGTTCTCTAAGAGACATATTCTTCAATGACATAGGTTTTGAAGACATGGTAACAAATGAACATAGGGGATAGTAACGTGGTTTTAGACAGAAGGGCAAAGAGACATATTGGATATAGTTTGAAACGATGAAAGTATGTAAGTAGGGCTAGGGACATCCCCTCCTAAAGCTACCCTCTCCCTCTGGAGAGGGGCTGGGGGTGAGGCTTGGGCTTGGGGAGGCTATACAAAAAAGACCATTTCTTTACTCGAAAGGAGTTTAGAAATGGTCTTTTTTATTGTTTTATTTCTCTATCTCTAGTGAGATTGAAGAGGCTTAGGCGTTAACGCGTCCCAGGTAACTACCATCGCGAGTATCAATCTGGATGACTTCACCCTCATTGATGAACAATGGTACACGAACGACTGCGCCAGTCTCAAGTGTTGCAGGCTTAGTTGCATTTGTTGCAGTGTTACCCTTTACACCTGGCTCACTGTGAGTGATAGTAAGCGTTGTCTTTACAGGCATTTCAGCAAGAAGAATTGTGCCATCTGATGTATCAGTAACAACCTCAACAACGTCACCTTCTTTCATATAGTCAGAACCTGTAATCTGGTGCTTAGGGATAGGAATCTGCTCAAATGTTTCCTGATTCATGAAGATGTAACCCGTTGCATCCTGATAAAGGTACTGATATGGGCGACGTTCAACGCGTACATCCTCGAGCTTGAAACCTACCTGGAATGTGCGCTCAAGTACTCGACCATCAGCAACATTCTTCAGTTTGGTAATCATGACGGTGTTACCTTTACCTGGCTTACGATGTTGGAAGTCGATACAAGTCCAAATCTTGCCATCAAGACGGATACAAGTTCCAATCTTAATTTCCTGTGAATTAATCATAATTTACTAATATCTAATTTGTTACTTTTTGTTCTCTTTAATCTACTTAAAGCGCTGCAAAGTTACAGAAATTATAGGAAAAACATAAATAAAAGGCGTAAAAAACATGGTTTCTTTGGTTAATTCAAAAAGATTAAGTAATTTTGCAACCCGTAACGACAGGTCTTATCTTGTCGAAAAGAGTTCGCATAATAACAATAAAATAGGATAAGAACAATGAAAAGAACATTTCAGCCTCACAATCGTCGTCGTGTAAACAAGCACGGTTTCCGTGAGAGAATGGCTACAAAGGACGGTCGCCGCGTATTAGCAGCACGTCGTGCCAAGGGTCGTAAGAAGTTAACTGTTTCTGACGAACATCACGGTAAGTAAGAACGAGAACGCTTTTCCCATAGGGATTTAGCGCAGAAGCGGAAAGAAGTAGAGGGTAATCTTTGCTTCTTTCCGTTTTTTTGTCTACCTTTGCCACATCTATTATTAAGGTCAGTTAATTAGATTGATGACATCAAGAGAATTCTTCCATAAGTTTAATAGCACATATATCTGGGGCAATATTCTTGCTATTGTGATACTTGTTCTATTGTTGGCAATAGGAGTTAAGTTCGGTCTTGACTACTATACCTTACACGGTGAATCCATCGTGGTGCCGAACGTTATTCATAAACAATACGATGATGCGGTTGATATCATGGATAAGGTTGGACTAAAGATAGAGGTTACCGACACTGGATATGTTAAGGATCTTCCCGCTGATTGCATACTTGAGCAATCTCCAGTTGGTGGTAAGCGCGTTAAGTCCACACACGTTATTTATGTTACAATTAACGCTGCCAGTGCACCTTCATTGGTTATTCCTGACATCATAGACAATAACTCATTGCGTGAGGCGCAAGCCCAGTTATTATCTATGGGATTCAAAGTTGGTGAGCCAGAATATATACCAGGAGAGAAAGACTGGATATATGGTATTCTTGTAAATGGCAAACATGTGCAAGCTGGCGATCGTGTTCCAGCAGATGCAGTTATCGTCTTACAGGTAGGAGATGGTACACGAGAAATAACTGATACATCAGGTTTGAATGAGCCAGAATATGAAGATGTTGAAGTGGAGCAGAAGCGTCCGAAGTATGATGAAGTTTATGAGTATGTGGAAGTACCAGTAGATGAGAACGGCAATGAAATAAAGGATGAACGAAGGAAGTCAGGCTCAAGTGGGTCTAATTCATCCTCTCATTCAGGTTTACCTGCTGACCCTTCATCAATGAAACCGACAGAATAAGGAATGATGAGAACGGACGAGGAAATGCTATATGACGATGAGCTATCTGATGACTTGCTGACTTCCACAGAGTCAGAAGAGGGTGATGGCGAGTTGTACGAACACTTCCGTGTAGAGGTTGATAAAGGTCAGGTGCCAGTGAGAATAGATAAGTTTCTATTCGAGCGCATGCAACACTCCAGTCGTAATCGTATTCAGAAGGCTGCCGATGCGGGCTTCATTCATGTGAATGGAGCACCTGTTAAGAGCAATTACAAGGTACGCCCAGAGGATACAATTACACTGATGCTTGACAGACCGAAGCATGATAACACCATTGAAGCAGAGGATATTCCATTGGATATCGTATATGAGGACAATGCTTTAATGGTGGTCAATAAGCCTGCAGGATTAGTCGTTCATCCAGGTGCAGGGAACTTTCATGGAACATTGATTAACGCTATTGCCTGGCACTTGAAGGACTTACCTTCATTCGACCCAAACGACCCAGAGGTTGGTTTAGTGCACCGAATTGATAAAGACACAAGCGGTTTATTGGTGATTGCCAAGACCCCTGATGCCAAGACAATATTAGGTAAACAGTTCTTTAATAAGACTACCCATCGCAGTTACAATGCCCTCGTTTGGGGGAATCTAACAGCTGATGAAGGGCGTATAGAAGGTAATATTGCACGTGATCCAAAGGACAGACTTCGCATGACTGTATTCCCTCCTGATTCAGAGATAGGCAAGCCTGCCGTCACTCATTATCGTGTTCTTGAGCGTTTCGGCTATACAACTCTCATCGAATGTATACTTGAAACGGGACGTACACATCAGATTCGTGCACACATGAAACATATCGGTCACCCCCTGTTTGGAGATGAACGTTATGGAGGAACAGAGATCCTTCGCGGTCAGAGATCAAGCTCTTATAAAGCCTTCATACGCAACTGCTTGACCCTTTGTAATCGTCAAGCACTCCATGCCCGAACACTTGGTTTCGTCCATCCAGTTACTGGTCAACAAATGGATTTCACGAGTGACTTGCCTCAAGACTTAGCCTCACTGATAACGAAGTGGCGTGAGTTTATCAATGGTCATACAGGCATTGACAATCAGTAATAGTACATGATAAGATAATTAAAACAGGTTTCTATCTCTCAAAAACATAATGAGAACGACAGGAACAGTTAGATAGAATTAAATAAACAGGTATAATGAAAGATTTGAAGCGAACGATTGCCATCGTATGTGGTGGTGACTCATCAGAACATGATGTATCAATGCATTCAGCACAAGGATTGTATTCTTTCTTTGACAAGGAACGTTATAATATATATATCGTAGATGTTAAAGGCATTGATTGGCACGTTGAGTTAGAGGATGGGACATCTGCTCCTATTGATAAGAACGACTTTTCTTTTATCGAAAATGGTAAACACATAGAGTTCGACTATGCGTATATTACCATTCATGGAGCCCCTGGCGAGAATGGAATCATGCAAGGTTACTTCGATTTGATACACCTTCCTTATTCAACATCAGGCGTTTTAGTTGAGGCATTAACCTTTGACAAGTACGTTCTGAACAATTATCTCCGTGGTTTCGGGGTAAATGTTGCAGACAGCATATTGCTTCGTCGTGGTGAAGAATACAATGAGGAGGAAATCGAAAAACGCCTTAGTATGCCTTGTTTCGTTAAGCCCGCCGCTGATGGAAGTAGCTTTGGTGTATCAAAGGTAAAGAACATTGACCAGTTAGCACCAGCCCTTCGCGTTGCGTTTATGGAGAGTGATGAGGTCATGATAGAGGGTTTCTTGGATGGAACAGAGATCTCGCAAGGTGTTTATAAGACTAAAGATAAGTCCATTGTGTTCCCTGCTACGGAGGTAGTAACCAGCAATGAGTTCTTTGATTACAATGCGAAATACAACGGACAGGTGCAGGAAATAACCCCAGCACGTATCAATCCCGACACTGCAAAGCGTGTAGCAGCAGAAACCAGTCGCATTTATGACATCCTTCATGCCAATGGTATCATCCGCATTGACTATATCATCTCGAAGGATAAAGAGGGCAATGACGTTATCAATATGCTTGAGATTAACACCACACCAGGCATGACTGCCACCAGTTTCATCCCTCAACAGGTGCGTGCAGCAGGCTTAGATATCAAGGAAGTATTGAGTGAAATTGTTGAAAATCAGTTCAAGTAATTCGTAAGAACGCATTTTCTATCTATAAAGAACAAGGCTGTATCAAATGTTTCCAATCGTTTGTTGGATATTTGATACAGCCTTTTTCGTTTCTAAAAGTCTATTTTCCTCAGTCCAAAATCTCTATTTCTTCATCTCTTCAGGTATTGATTCTCGGATGCGATTCACCAACATCTCCAACAATGTATGCCGTATGAAGTTAGGCGAAGTCATCATAACTATTTCACGCGAAGGCACAGGATGGGCAAAAGAACGCACCAGTTTGCGTTGCTCTTCATTGAGTTGTGGCAATGCTAATTGCGGTATAAACGTCACCCCTTTACCATTTTCAACAATGCGCATAAAGGTTTCTATACTTCCAAGATTGTAACTCTTCTTACTCAATGAAGCTGATTTAAGATGGCAAAACTTAACGAGTTGATCACGAAAACAGTGCCCTTCGTCCAATAACCATAGGTATTCTCCTGACAAATCGGCTGGTCGTATAAACTTACAAGCGTACAATGGATCCTCTTTCGCTACATAAGCCAGGAACTGTTCATGGTAGAGTGTGGTGCAATTCATCTCTTCCAAACCACTCACCTGCGCCAATATCCCTGCATCAATATTCCCTTTTCTGATCGCACGGCACATTTCATCCGTCTTCATCTCCGTTATTCTCACATCCATTTCGGGGTGTTCTTTCATCAACTGAGGGAAGAATCGTGGGATAAGATAAGGTGCTATCGTTGGCAAAACAGCCACTTCAAAGGTTCCCGTAAGCGTTTTCTGTTCCTCTTCTATCGTCTGTTTTAGTTTCTTTGCACGTGTGAGAACCTTCCACGCATGCTCTATCACCACCCTACCAGCCTTTGTTGGCTGTATGGGTTGCTGTTTTCTATCGAAGATCTTAACGCCCAACTCATTCTCTAACTTCTGTATCATCGAACTCAGAGTGGGCTGTGTTACGTTGCACTCATCGGCGGCTTTGGCAAAATGTTTGAGCCGATATAGTGCCATAACATATTCTAATTGCTGTAGTGTCATCGTCTTATTGAGCTATAAAGAATGCAACAAATATAGGAATAAAAAGCCGAACTCGGATTGACTTAGCCCGTAATAAATCTAAAAACAAGTGATAATCATGATTTCTAGGTATCAATATTCTCAATTATTATTGACGACTACTTACACGCTGTAAGTACTTCATTTTCAGTGCTCATAATGCCCTTTATAGATTTTCTCTATCATCTGATAGAAATAATCAGTTGGTCACGATAAATAGAAAATCTATCTTTGCATCACAAAACAAAACATTTTCTCATAATTAAAGTATATTCATATATGGAACCAATCATCAATTCATTAGCACCAGAATTTAGTGTTCAAGCCTTCCAAGACGGACAGTTTAAGAGCGTATCAAGCAAGGATATCGAAGGCAAGTGGGCTTTGTTCTTCTTCTATCCAGCTGACTTTACATTCGTATGTCCTACTGAGTTAGAGGATCTTGCTGATAAGTACGAGCAATTAAAGGCTATGGGTGTTGAGGTATTCTCGGTTAGTTGCGATACACACTTCGTTCACAAGGCATGGCATGACGCATCTGAAAGCATCAAGAAGATTAAGTATACCATGCTTGCTGACCCTACAGGCGTATTGAGCCGTGGCTTTGGTGTTTACAAAGAGGATGAGGGTTTGGCTTATCGTGGCACATTCTTAGTGGATCCAGAAGGCCGTATCAAGGTTGCAGAGATACAAGATAACAGCATAGGACGCAATGCAGAAGAGTTAGTGCGTAAGGTTGAAGCAGCTCAATTTGTCGCTACTCACGATGGAGAAGTTTGTCCAGCAAGATGGACGAGAGGCGCAAAGACATTGAAGCCAAGCATTGATCTCGTGGGTAAGATCTAATTCTCTCATTTGCGCTTATAGGTTGACTAAACATTATGAAATATGACTGTGGAGGGGTAAACATCATGTTTATCCCTCCATTCCTTTATGTTCTCTGATTCAATTCATGCCTCTCCAGATTATTACAAGGCTTCTGTAATACTTCTCCAAGTGCTTTGTAATACTTCTCCAAAGCACTTGTAATAATCCTGTAGATGATTAAGACGGATTCTAAATGAATGTTTGTTGCAATAAAAAAAGGCTTGATACGAATTCGCATCAAGCCTTTCTTATGGTTAGAATATTACTTTTCTGTAATGATAAATACTTTTGTTTCGTGGGCTTCTAACTTACCTTCCCATGCTTTCTTAACCGATGTATTCTTGTGTTCCCAAACATCTCTAAAGTCGTATTTGGCACTCTTGCCAAGGAAAGATAAGGGCAAGCTAATGCGTTGGGCTTTGTCAGAAGGATTCATAATAGCTATTGCCTGTCGGTTATTCGTCAGTTGACGATGATAAACACGGCACTCTCCTATGCGCTGAACAAGCCGAGCTGCCTTGCCAAGAGCGTCTTGATTGATGGCAATAATCTCTTTATTGAGTAGGATTCGACGTGTTGCTGCATTCTCATTGAGTATATCGTGACTCATAGCCAAGGGCGAGGCGAACATACACCACATAGACATTTGGGTCTGATACTCCGTATATGTACAGCCAATACCACCTAAATCGCTTGACGGACCGCCTTTTCCTTCAAGTCCAACAACCAGCATATCCATGTCATTCCAGTGTCCCGGACCAGCAAAAGAGTAGAGAGGTTCGGTGATGTCGATGATGTCTAAAATGCCCATACCGCCTTGTTTCACTATGTCCTTCCACATATCTCGCACGTCATAGCTTATTCTCCACAACGAACCACCAGCCTGTCTTGCCCATAGTTCGGGGTTGAGTTGTCCCCATTCACACACTCCGAGAGCTATTTTTCGCCCTGATTTCTCCAGCGCATCACCCATTCGTTTGTATCTCTCGTGGGCAACTGCACTATCAGAAGGAGCGTGACAATAGTCGTATTTCAGGTAGTCCATCCCCCACTCAGCGAAGGTCTTTGCGTCTTGTTCCTCAAAGTTATAACTTGCAGTATAGCCAGCACAGGTCAAAGGAGCCGCATCTGAATAGATACCTAACTTTAATCCACGACTATGAACATAGTCAGCTAAGGGCTTCATACCGCTTGGGAACTTCACAGGATCAGGTATAATGTTATTGCGTTTGTCACGTCCTCCCTGCCAAGCATCATCAATAAAGATGTATTGATAGCCTGCATCTGCATAGCCATCAGCCGCCATCTTGTCCGCAATTTGTCGTATTAATTGCTCGTTAATATCCTCTCCATACTTGTTCCAAGTCATGAATCCCATTGGAGGAGTCAGTGCTAACGAGTCACGATTGCCTGCTGATGAGTTCAAACAACAGCCTAATAACATCGATAAAAACAAAAAAGTCTTGTTGAGTTTACTTGTTAGGTAATTCATAAAAGATAGTAATTTAGGTTGTTAGTGTAATCAAAAAAATCCGCAGACTCAACTAGAATCAGCGGATTTTAACGTTGTCCCAGGCGGATTCGAACCACCACTGACAGAACCAAAAACTGTAGTGCTACCATTACACCATAGGACAATTGCGGTGCAAAGGTAATACTTTTGTATGTTATAATCAAATATTCTTCCTACTTTTTTGCCGTGTTCTTACATTAAGCAAAGAAGAAGTAGCTGAAAAGAACGGCTGCAACCATACCTGCAATGTCCGCCATTACACCACAAACCACTGAATATCTGTATTTCTTAATACCCACGCTTCCGAAGTAAATAGCTAGGATATAGAAGGTTGTGTCTGTGCTTCCTTGTAAGATACTGGCTGTATGTCCGATGAAAGAGTCGACTCCGAATGAGTTAAAACACTCCAACATCATCCCTCGCGCACCTGGTCCACTGAGTGGCTTCATCAATGCTACGGGGAGAGTACTTACCCAATCGCTATTCATTCCGAGCATTTCTACACCCGCTTTGATAGTGTCTTGAAACATATCGAGTGCTCCTGATGCACGGAAAACACCTACAGCTGCGAGGATGGCTATGCAATAAGGAATCAGAGTAACCGCCACTTTGAATCCGCCTTTGGCTCCTTCTATGAATGAGTTATAGACGTTCAACTTCTTCCGCCAGCCTGCATAGATGAAGAGAATGATGGCTCCTAACATAATGCAACTGGTGAGGATGCGACAAAAATGTTGCGTTTGTTCGGTATCCATACCATGAATTGCAGTGAAGAGTCCTGCTACCAATGCTGCAACAACAGCCGCTGCGGTGAGGATAGCCTTATTGAATAGATTGATTTTCTGGTATATAGACGTGACTAAAAGTCCCACGAGTGTGGAACACAAGGTGGCGAGTAACATTGGAATAAACACATCTGTCGGGTCGGCAGCACCTGCTTTTGCCCTGTAAGCCATGATAGATACGGGGATAATCGTTAGACCAGAAGTATTCAAAACGAGGAACATTATCATCGGATTACTTGCTGTGTCTTTCTTCGGATTAAGGCTTTGTAACTCCTGCATAGCCTTTAGTCCCACAGGAGTTGCAGCATTATCAAGTCCCAGCATATTGGCAGAGAAGTTCATAAATATCGATCCCAACGCAGGGTGCCCCTTAGGTATATCAGGGAAGAGTTTGGTGAGTACGGGACTAAGAAAGTTGGCTAAGCGTTGCACCAAGCCACTATCTTCGCCAATCTTCAGCATTCCCATCCATAGAGTAAGTGTGCCTGTCAGTCCTAATGTCATTTCAAATCCAACCTTCGAAGCCTCGAATGTGGAGTCCATCATTGCTGGTAAGGCATCGTAATCACCCATGAATACAAGTTTGATAACGCCCACGAGGACGCCAATTACAAATAGTGCAATCCAGATATAGTTAAGAACCATTGTTGTTATTGTTTAATAAGTACGCCTTGCGGAAGCTGACGTTGTGTGTTTGTTGTTGCTGTTTTGATTGTTTGTGGACGGAAGTGTCGCAATCGGGGTTCGCCCAGTTGCTCCATCGCTCGTACCTCATAAGGATAGTCGTCGACATCTTCTGCCTTGATAATCACCTTCATCCCGACAAAAGCATATCGGTTTCGAAGGTCGCGAACATCCTCATCTTTCAGTCTTATACAGCCTTCGCTGGCTAATCCTGGTACACTCTCTCTGTTATTCGTACTGCCATGTATGCCTATACTTCGGTTTCCTGTCCCTATGTTCAAACGCAGGAAATAAGGTCCATAAGCCAATATGTTGCCTCGACCATCACGGAAGTCGTGCTTCCAAGAGGCTGCATTACATATCTGTGATATGCTGAAGGAAGGAATAGAAGGTGTGCAATGCGGAGTGCGCATATCGCCTGTTCGAGTCTTATTACCCCTGTTTACTGCAAAACAAGCATCGTATCTTGCTACAAGAACAGTGTCATCTAACCTCTTCTCATAAACATATAAGTAGTAATCCTTCTTCGATATAACAATGAAACAGTTGTTTTTATTCTCTGCGCCGAGCGATATGGAGACATCAGCTGGTGCCCGTGTCGTTTTCAGTCCATGCACAACCACCTGTTTCTCGCAGATGTTGTCGGGTGAATAAGGGAGTGTCTGCGCTTCGATACTAAGGCAGAAAGCAACAGAGAACAACGTGAAAATCTTTCTTAAAAAGCCCATGTTCTTACTTTTTCTCTGGTGCAGTGAGTTTCCCACCACCAATGTGTACACCTTTCTCATTAGGAATCTTACCCCCACCGATACGCAATTCTTCTTTTGAGATAGGCTTCTTGTCTTCCTTAGGCTCTGTCTTATCAGAAGTCTTCACACGTCCAGTCTTTGCTGTGGCAGTTGCTATCTGTTCGTTGGTCAATGTCTTTGTAGCATCGAAGTGACGCTTACGTTCAATCTTCTGACGCTTCATTGCATGAATTTCAAAGGGGTAATCGTCTACGTTTTCAGCCTTGATAACAACCTTCATACCCTCTGTTGCATAGTTTTCGGCTAGGTCTTTTATGTCCTCATCCTTTAGTCTTATGCAGCCTTCACTAGCCCTTCCAGGTACACTCTCACGGTTGTTTGTACTTCCATGGATACCAATTCCACTGTGCCCAGGCGTTTTCAGACGTAGAAAATAGTCCCCGTAACTCTTGATTTTACCACGACCATCACCGAAGTCATGCTCCCAGTTAGAGGCAGAAACAATCTGTTGGACATGGAAAGGGTTATCTATTGTACAATGCGGAGTGCGCATGTCGCCCTCTTTCTCTTTTTGTCCTTTCTTCAAAGAGAAGGCACAATCATAGCGAGCAATGAGTGTTGTGTCCTTACCTTGTGGCTCGTAAACATAGAGATAATAGTCTTTCTTCGACATAACAATGAAGAGTTTCTTCTTGTCTTTGACCTTATCTTTAAAGCTAAGGCTTGTGTCTGGCGTTGTACGAATGGTGCGATTGCCATAATCAAGTACTACTTCTTCCTTGATAGAATTGCCTGAATAAGGTAAACCTTCTATTGCCGTCTTGTCGTCTTTAGCAACAGCAAGCCCATTGGCATTGACGCTCATGGATTCACCTTGCCCTTCGTTATTGTTCTCTTTGTCTTTTTTTCCACCGCAAGAAACGATAGATACAGCTGTTAGAGCTGCTAAAAGACCTATAAACATTGACTTTCTCATTTTGTATAAAACCTTTTTTGAGTATGTTATTCATGCCTCCTAAGAATGGAAAGAAGCATGTTTTAATAATCTAATGATGACCTATATTCCTGATAGATATATACTATTACGGTCGGAAAGAGCATCTTTTGTTCTTGCCGACCGCAGTTATTTAATGGATAGATATCATGTTCTTTATTATCTAAGGTAGGCGAAGTCGGCTGAAACATAGTATTCACCGTCATCGAAGAGTACCTTATACCAATTGCCGTATGCCCCTAAGAAAGGTAGAGATGTACCTTTTGATACTGTGTAAGCCTTGCCATTATAATACTGCAAAAAGCCATATTCCTTTCCAGGTCCTATGCGCATACGCACGCCAACACCATTGATAACGACACGAGTTGCCTCTGATGGTGGAACAGAAGTTGGTTTCTGTTTTACGTATTGCACCTTTGCTGGCTCCTTACTCTTCTTTTCGATCTGCTTTTTTAGTTGGTCGTATGAAGCCTTCATGGAGTCGTTTGAAGCCTTCATCTCTTTGATAGTCTCTTGTTGTACATTAGTTTCCTGTGACACAGGCTCCTTACTCTTCCCTGCAAAAAGCCATATACCAAGACCGATACCAGCCATGACAAGGACAATAAGAATACCAATTAAGACTTTGACCATGTCGTTATTGCCAGATGGCTGTGGGGTGTATTGTGGGCGTTGATACGCATCTTGTACAGGTGGATAAGGCTGTGCAGTATTTTCTGAAGGTATAGCATTTCCACAGCTAGAGCAATGTTTTGCACCAGGAGAAAGAGGTGCTCCGCAATTAGAACAGAATCTTTGTGACATTGTTGTAGGTGTTTAAGGGTTATAAAAATGTGTGACTTAATTATTCAGAGAGCTTGTTATTTGTTTCTTTCTTATAGGTGTGAACAGTCTTGTATGTGCTTATTTTGATTCAAGAAGATTGTGATAAACATCTTACACAATAGTTGAAAGCTCACGAGTTATTACTTTAGGTAATAAATGGATTTAGTTAATTATACTTGAGATAAGGTGCTTTGAAAGTACTGATATTCAAAGAACTCTTATCTAAAAGAGTTGTCCCAGGCGGATTCGAACCACCACTGACAGAACCAAAAACTGTAGTGCTACCATTACACCATAGGACAATCACACGTGCAAAGGTAATGTTTTTTTGTATTATCAGCAACTCTTAACGATTCTTTTTATAGGTGTTCTGTACTTGCGTGTGCTTGTTTGTTACACCTATTATATATATAGCAACATTTACTTTGGATAGATTTGGAGGTAAAGAAAAAAAGACTTATATTTGCGAATCACATACTTTTATGCCTGTTATTCAGTTATTTAATTCCTTTGCTTATGAAACCTATCTCTTCCGTAATAGTATTTCTTTTACTGGTGTTGTCGGCTGTGGGTACGAGCATAAACAGTTATCGTTGTGCAGAAACAGCTATTGTGCAGGACATGAATCAGGCTTTGGAGAAGACACTTGCAGTGAAGCGTGAAGCATGGATAACGCCTGATACGATACAAAACTACCGTGAGCATTTGCGAATAAAGGACTTGAAGAGTCGGTCATTTGTATCTTATGCACTCGAAAAGAACGATTATTCCTTGTGTAGTCAGCGTTATCAATGGCAGAAAGGACGGCATTCTCTGATGTTCCAAAGCTATGCTGATTGTTCATTTGGTACTATTTGGGGATTATCTGACCAACGTTTAGCTTTGTTCCTCACCTTATCTGCCATGTTATGGATGCTCTTTTCTGTTGTTTCCTGGCATCGGAATGGGGCAGGGAGAATGGTTTTTGGAAGTATGACCTACGTTCCTTTGGAGCATTCCTTCCGTGATGTGCAGGGGAAAGAGATTCCTTTTACACCTATGCAGCACCAGTTGATGGAGTTGTTTATGGCTTCTGATGATATGAAATTATCAAAGATTACCATTTGTGAAAGCCTTTGGCCGAAGAAACCCGATGCCAGTGAGACACTTTACACACTGATTCGTCGCTTGAAGCCTGTTGTTAGTGAGCATTGTGGATTGACCATTACGGCAGAGAAGGGAGGCGGCTATCGACTCAAACACTTATAAGGTGAATAATCCTTGGAAGTGTTAGAGGCAATAGAGAAAAGCTATTGTCAGACAGATGTCAGTCCTATTTTTTGCACTTGAACAGTGTAGGAATTACCTTTGATTCAAAATATTCAAGCTATGAAGAAAGTATTATGTACATTGCTGTTAGGCTTCTTGGTGCTACCAGTTGGAGCCCAAGAAGAGGTGAAGAATGCAAAAGAACCGAAGGAGGTGCAGCTGAACGAGGTTACTGTTGAGGCTGCTCGAGTAGTAACAAAGGTGGATGGTCTGTTGATTATTCCGTCTGATACACAGCGTAAAGTATCCACGAATGGATATAGTTTGCTAAGTAAACTATCGTTACCACACGTTCGGGTAGATCCTGTGAGCCACGTTGTTACTGCTTTAATGAATAATGGTGCGGTGCAGTTAAGGCTGAATGGGATTGTAATAGATAAGGAGGAAATGCTCTCCTTAGACCCTAAACTTGTGAAAAACATTGATTTTATCGATAATCCGGGCGTGAGATATGGGGAAAATATAGCTTATGTTATTGATATAAAAACGAAAAGGAACACAGGTGGATATGTCGTTGGCGTAGACTTAACACACACGTTAACAGCGTGGAATACGGATAATACCATCTATACAAAGCTAAATCATAAAAATTCGGAGCTGTCCTTTTCTTATAACTTCTCCTATCGGGACTTCCGCAAAGGGCGTACTTCAGAGACGGCAGATTACCTATTAAATAATGGTAGTCATTATCTTGTTACACGTAAGCAAACGGCTGGTAGGGATAGAGCTTTGGGCAATCGACTTCAGATGAAGTATAGTCTTGCTGATTCAGCCTCCTATGTTTTCCAAGCCACGTTATCAACCTTTGGAATGAATACTCCTAGTTGTTTCTCTGATTATCAATTAATGGATGGGACGCTAACACAGGCTTATCAAGATGTGAATAGGTCGAGTAGTTTTACGCCAGTTATCGATCTTTACTTCTTTCATAAGCTAGGAGATCATCAGAATGTAACGGCGAATGTCATTGGAACTGCTATCTACACGGATAAGTATGTGAGGCAGGGTGAGGGAACACCTTATACTTATAATGTAGATGGAGGTACTTGGTCGGTTCAGAGCGAGGCTATTTATGAAAACAAATTGAAGCCTTTCACACTCTCTGCTGGCTTGCAACACATGCAGAAATACACACGTAATCATTATACAGGGGATGTTGATGCACTGAATAAGATGCACCTTGGTGAACTCTATCTTTTCTCTGAGTTAAAAGGAAAGTGGCAGAAGTTGAGTTATTCTCTGGGCGTTGGAGTGGCAAACAAAACCTATTCTCAGGCCAGTTATGATTATAATTACTGGACGTTCCGACCGAAGGTTACATTAAAGTATATGCTTCTGAAAGGACTAAATGTGGGTTACGCTTTTCAGACTTATCGCCGAGTTTCGCCTTACGCAATGGTTTCTGATATGCGAATAAGGAATAATAGTCGTGAATGGACAGTGGGTAATCCCACCTTGAAGCCTTCACGCGTCATTCAACATACGATGAGTTTAGATTATTATGGTGATCGGGTGTCGAACAATATGTACATGGAGTATCGGCGAAACTTGCATTGTAATATGGCAAGATATGAGCGAACTCCTGCGGATGAGTTCCTCTATTCGCAACAGAATATGGGGAGTATTAGCTTGTTCCATGTGCAAGATAACTTGAGGTATGAGCTTATTCCCGAACACTTATCAGTGACATTGACAGGTGGAATTAACCGTTATTTTAATGTTTGTAGTCTTTATCGTCATTATCTCACCAGCTATACTTATGGTGGAAGTGTGCAGGCTTACCTTGGTAAATGGACGTTGCAAGGATATGCCGATAATGGTTGGAGGTTCTTAGAAGGAGAGAGATTAGGGCATAATGGAGCGTTTAGTTATTTGGCAATAAGCTATAGTTGGGGGAATTGCAGTCTTTCTCTCGATGTGCAACACGTCTTCCAACAACATCCACGAATGTATAAGTCACAGCTCCTCAACGCATATCTACATAAGAGTGAAATAGAACGTAATAGAGACTTAGGTAATATGATAGGGCTTAACTTTACGTGGCGATTATCGAAGGGTACGGCTTATAAGCAGATTGAAAAGCGAATAGAACGTCAAGAAGATAAGCAGACTGGAATCATGTAAGGTTCTATTATTGGTTCGGAAATATAGGTTCTCTAATCTTTTCCAGCTCGTCTAGTATTCATAGAAAATCTAAGTTCTTGTAGAAGCAACTAGTTCCTATAATAGAAAGAGGCAAACCTATCAAGGTTCGCCTCTTATATTATTGTAAATAGTTTACAATTTATTTGTTTACAGCATCTGCCAATTCTGCTCCAGCCTTGAACTTTGCTACCTTCTTTGCTGGAATCTGAATCTTCTGCTTTGTTGCTGGGTTGATACCTTCGTGAGCTGGACGCTCGTTGATAGAAAATGTGCCGAAGCCTACGAGCTGAACCTTATCTCCTTCAACAAGTGCACCCTTGATTGCTTCAGTTGTTGCATCTAATGCCTTCTTTGCGTCAGCCTTGCTTAGATTAGCAGAAGCCGCAATCTTTTCGATTAACTCTGTCTTGTTCATAATTCCGATTTATTTGTTGATTAATTTATAAATGATTCTTTCGATTATGCTGCAAATATAGTTGATTCCTTTTATATAACAAGTAAAATCGAAGGAAAAGTGTAGAAAAATATAAAAATAGGCTCTTATCCTTCCCTTTTCCTGCTAAATAACGGGATTATTTCGTATTTTTGCAACGTTTTAAAGATAATGGCTTACAATAAGAAACTAACAAATGCGTAATATACTGAATATTCCGATAGTCACAAGAAATCTCCTTATTATAAACGTCTTGGTGTTTTTTGCTTCTTATGTGTTTGGAGTTATAGGTATTGATTTTGATAATCTCTTTGGGTTATTCTATATTGGTTCTTCTAACTTCGGCGTCTGGCAGTTTTTCACCAGTATGTTTATGCATGCCAACATTATGCATATTGCCACGAACATGTTTATGTTGTGGATGTTTGGATCAGTCATAGAGCATGTATGGGGACCGAGGAAGTTCCTTTTTTATTACATTATCTGTGGTATTGGAGGCGGTTTGCTTCAGGAATTGGCATGGTATTGTATGCCTTTCGTGATGGATACGATTACTGTGACGAGGAATGGGGTGAGCATTGACATACCATCTGTTATATATATCCAACAGACAATGGCAATTGGAGCATCCGGTGCTGTCGTTGGTTTGTTACTAGCTTTTGGAATGTTATTTCCTAATGAGCGAATGTTCATTATACCGATTCCTGTTCCAATAAAGGCCAAATGGTTGGTAACAGGAATGATTGCTATTGAGATTTTCTCATCGCTCAGTCCTGGCTCTGATATTGCCCATGTAGTGCATGTGGGAGGTGCTCTGACGGGTTTCTTACTTATTATGTATTGGAAGAGACATCCGTATTCAGGATATGGAAATATGGGTATGCACAAAGGGCATCAGTTCTTTGATCGTATGAAAGATAGTTGGGAAAAGCATACTGGGAAGGTTGGAACAGGCGGAAGTAATAGCTCTTGGGGAGACTCCTCACAGCATAACTCGACAACACAGAATAGTGATTGGGATTATAATGCGCAGAAGCATAGAGAGCAAGAAGAGATAGATCGCATTTTAGACAAGATTCGCAAGAGCGGCTATGATAGTCTTTCTAAATCAGAGAAGCAAAAGCTCTTCGATAGTAGCAAGAAGTAAGTGTAATTGTAATAAGCATGGGCAGATGTCTTGAACGAGACTTATGAGCGTATATTTATGATGCTTAAGAATTTCAAGAAGTTCACATTCAGAGCACTCTTTGTAGGTAATATCCTTGTTATATTGTTGATGTTGCTAATTGGCAATATCGACTGGTTGAATCCTGTTGATTATCCTCTGCTTGCTAATTTAGGATTGGGATATCCTATACTCCTTGCGTTTAACTTCGCTTTCCTCGTCTTTTGGGCATTTGTGAGATTGCGTACAATATGGCTTCCCGTATTGGGCTTTATCCTTTGTTTTGCCTCTATTCGAATCTATTGTCCGTTTAATCTTCCAAAGGACAAGCCCCATGGTGCTATTAAAGTCCTGTCTTACAATGTTTATATGTTTGACTCTTGGGAAGAGACCAATCCTAAGACCAACCCCATTGTCAACTATATCATTGATAGTAAGGCTGATTTGGTTTGCTTGCAAGAAGCTCAAGGCGATGGTGATAAGAATGGAGGAATCTATAAAAGACTGAAGGTACACTATCCATACTTCAAGTTGATGGTGAAGAAAAAGCCCGGCGCTGATTACATGGTATTGCTGAGTCGTTATCCAATTCTTAGGCAAGATACCATCCCGTATGGCTCTAGTTCTAACCAAAGTGTGGCTTATATGGTAGACATAAAAGGCATAAAGACGCTTGTTGTGAATAACCATTTTGAGAGTAACGGATTGTCCAATGATGATAAAGCGGGCTTCAAGTCACTCGTGAAAGGGCGTATGCGGACGAATAAAGCCAAGTCAGAGTCCGTGCACCTATTGCGCAAGTTGGGAAAGGTGTCAATGCGTCGTGCCCCACAAGCAGATATGGTGGCACGTTATGTTAAGCAATATCTCGATAAGAAAGTGCCTGTAATACTCTGTGGCGACTTTAATGATAACCCACTAAGTTACACCCATCGAGTCATAGATAAGGAACTGATAGATTGCTTTGTAGCGAGTGGTAATGGTCCTGGAATCAGCTATCATCGTAGCGGAATGTACTTCCGAATAGATCACATATTCTGTTCTGACAACTTTGAGCCATACGATGCGCACGTCGACAATAGTGTGACCGCATCCGACCATTATCCCATTTATTGTTGGCTCAAATACCGCCCCAAACCTTAAAAAGCATACATTTATAAGGTGTAAATTTCCCAAAGTGTGAGAAAATGCTTATCTTTGCACGTCTATTAAGCGTAGCGAAACTATAATTAAATACAATCAAATAAAATGCAAAACAAAGGATTAGTAATTTGCGTATCAGTCTTGTTGACGCTCGCAAGTATCTTCTACCTGTCTTTCTCAGTGGCGACAAGCTACTACGATAGCAAGGCAGCGGAGATTAAAGACCCTATTGCGCGACAGGATTATAAAGATTCTGTTAAGTATTTGGGTATCTACTCTTACCAGAAGTGCCTTGAAACACAGATCGGTCTAGGTCTTGACTTGAAAGGTGGTATGAACGTTGTACTTGAGATTTCAGTACCTGACGTTGTTGACGTGTTGGCTGACCACAAGCAGGATGTTGCTTATCAGAAAGCTATGGCGGAGGCAAAGAAGGAAGAGATGACAAGTCAGAAGGACTTTATCAGTCTTTTCGTTGATGCTTACCACAAGGTAGCTCCAGGTCATAAGCTGGCAGAAATCTTTGCAACACAACAGTTGAAAGGCAAGGTTACAACACAGAGTTCTGATGCAGATGTAGAGAAGGCTCTCCGTGAGGAAGTTGCTTCCGCCATCGATAACTCTTACAACGTTGTTACCAATCGTATTGACCAGTACGGCGTAGTTCAGCCTAACATCCAGAAGTTGGAAGGTCAGGAAGGTCGCTTGATGGTTGAGATGCCTGGTATTCGTGAGCCTGAACGTATGCGTAAACTCCTTCAGGGTTCAGCTAATCTAGAGTTCTGGGAGACTTACAACAGCCAAGAGGTAGCTCCTTACCTAGCCCAGCTCGACCAGCGTTTAGCCAATGGTGATTCAAAGAGCGATGCTACAGCAAAGGATTCTACGAAGGCTGCAAAGCCTAACAAAGAGGCTAAACTAACATTGAACGCAGGTAAGAACTCTGCCACATCAACAGAGTCAGCTGCTTTGGCTGCTGCTAAGAAGCAACACCCATTACTCTCAATGTTACAGACTGTGCCAGGCGAAGGCTTGAGCCTCGTAGGTTATGCAAATGTGCGTGACACAGCCGCTATTAATAAGCTCATCCATAGTCAGCTTGCAAAGCAAGTATTGCCTAGCAACTTGAAACTCCTTTGGAGTGCAAAGCCAGCTGAAGGCTTACAGCAGAAGAACGTATATGCACTTCACGCCTTGAAGGTCACAACCTCTGACGGTCGTGCACCATTGGAGGGTGACGTTGTTACAGATGCTAAAGACCAGTTCGACCAGTTTGGTCGCCCTGAGGTTAGCATGACAATGAACTCAGAAGGTGCTCGTGAGTGGGCAGCTCTTACGAAGGCAAATGTTGGTAAGGATATTGCTATCGTATTGGATGGCGTAGTATATTCTGCTCCACGTGTAAATGGTGAGATTACAGGTGGTCAGTCATCTATCTCTGGTAACTTCACGATTGAGGATACAAAAGACTTAGCAAACACATTGGAGTCAGGTCGTATGCCTGCACCTGCTAAGATAGTACAGGAGGAAGTCGTTGGTCCTACATTGGGTGCGCAGTCTATCCATCAAGGTCTTGTATCATTTGCAATCGCCTTTGTATTGCTCATGCTTTACATGATTCTGATGTATAATTTCATCCCAGGTATGATGGCTAACTTGGCATTGCTTGCCAACCTCTTCTTCACCTTGGGTGTCCTCGCATCCTTCCAGTCGGCATTGACTATGCCAGGTATTGCCGGTATCGTGTTGACCTTGGGTACAGCCGTGGATGCTAACGTGCTTATCTATGAGCGTATCAAGGAGGAGCTGAAACTCGGCAAGGGTATGAAGCAAGCTCTGAAGGAAGGTTATAGTAACGCATTCTCTGCTATCTTCGACTCTAACCTCACCTCACTCATCACAGGTGTTATCCTCCTTGTTACAGGTACAGGTCCTATCCGTGGTTTCGCAACAACATGGATCATCGGTCTTGTAATCTCTTTCTTCACCGCCGTATTCCTCACACGTATCGTATTTGAGAACCGCGTTGGTAAGGATAAGTGGTTGAATCAGACATTTACAACCGCCTTCTCTAAGAACTTCATGCAGGATAAGAACTACCACTTCCTCTCAATGTATAAGACTACATTCGCAGTCTGGGGCATTGCAGTATTAGTATGTATTGGTAGTTTCGTAGTACGTGGTTTGAGCCGTAGTATCGACTTCACTGGTGGTCGCAACTATGTTGTCACACTGAATAAGCCAACACAGGTTGAGGATGTACGTAAGGTGATGACTAATGCATTTGTCAACACAGTGGGCGAGAATGCAGGTAAACCAGCTACAACCAGTGTTATCGCACTTGGTACAGATGGTAAGACAGTTCGTATCTCAACCAACTATAACATCGATTCTAACGACCCAATGGAAGACGACAAGGCAGAGACTATCCTCTACAATGCGTTGAAGAAGGGTGGCTTCGTTAGTCAGGCAAGTGTAGCGAACTTCAAGAATCCAGATATTCGTGAGGGTGGTTCTATCATCCAGAGCGCAAAGGTGGGTCCTTCTATCGCAAAGAACATTACCTACAATGCGTTCATGAGCGTCTTACTGGCTATCTTCTTCATCTTCCTCTACATCCTCTTACGATTCCGCAATATCGGTTTCTCTGTTGGTTCCATCGTAGGACTTGTCCTCGATACCACTATTGTTATCGGTTGCTTCTCGTTATGTTATGGATGGATAGGCTTCTCTCTCGAGATCGATCAGACCTTTATCGGTGCCATCTTGACCGTTATCGGTTACGATATCAACGATACGGTGGTTGTATATGACCGTATCCGTGAGAACCTGCGCAAACATCAGCACACACTCGGTAAGGCAGATATTCAGAAGATATTTAACGACTCTATCAACCAGACCCTCTCACGTACTATCAATACGTCAGTCTCTACATTGATTGTGCTCGTATCTATCTTCATCCTCGGTGGTGATAGCATCCGCAGCTTCTCATTCGCAATGATTATTGGTATCATCATCGGTACTTTGAGTTCAATCTTCATCGCATCTCCAGTTGCTTACCTCGTATTAGGTAAGAAGATTGAAAAGCGTTCACACGAACTTGCAGAAGCTCCTGTAGAGGCTTAATCAATAGGTCAAAAACAGATAAGGTTTACACCTTATATATATATAAGCAGCCCGTTACCCTTTGGTAGCGGGCTGTCTTTTTCTCACGTATGTTTTGTTATCTTCACCATGGTGAAGTTTGTGTCTCACCATGATGAAACTTGTGTCTCATCATGATGAAATTTGTGTCTCTTCATGATGAGACGAATAAAACACACGTGTATAGCGATTGAAACACACGTGCGTAACGAACGGAACACACGTGCGTGGCAACTCGGAGGTAGGGGAATAACAAGCTGAACGCATATAAGGAATCATCCTCGAAAGGGTTATAATCGAAGTGGAAACACGTTAGAAACTATGGGTAGGGCGGTTGTATGGTCATTAAGTAGGGTATGATGAAATAGAAATAGGTATTATTTGTTTACCTTTGTACCTGACTTAATTCGACAAAATATGATGAAGAAGATTCTAACGTTACTCTATTTATTAGGCTCCGTGCTAGTCGCGAGTGCCCAAGACAATGACTTGTTTAATAAGAACAGTACCGCATTAGGGGGCGAACTAACCTTACAAGGCACTTGGCAAGTAGATTTTTCCTATCATCGAATGTTTATCCCTTATGTGGGCGTGGGTGCATCGGTGGGAATGTGGAAGCAGGTTTCTTATCATGGAGTTCCCGAAGGCAATGGATGGATAGTCTCGTCAGACTATAGAGAAGCGGAGGACTTCTTCCTTCGCCCTTCGCTGCGTCTTGTGTCTCCAACTGTATTGAAGATAGCTGATGCGAAGCTGAAGTTATTTGCTGAACCAGGCTTTATGATGAATATACCTTTGGGTAATGTCTTTGTTGACTTGTTGGGTAATTACAACATGACAAAGGATGTGGTGAATGTGCATACGAGTAAGGGTACGTGGTATGCCTTCGATTGCAAGCTGGGACTGAGCGTCGATGTTGGTGATATGAGCATTTGGACTGGCTATAAGTTCTCTACTCTTGATACGTATGCCCTGCGGCGCAATCTGGTCTATGACAACGTCCGATTCAATGACTTCTATCCGAAGAAGAAGTGCATGCATGGCATCTTCTTAGCTGTTAGCTATAACTTTTAGGGGGCGTGTTGGCTATCCTATCTAACGGAACTAACCACTTGTTCACTTGTCACCTCATACACTCGTCAACTCGTGTCAACACGTTATTTATGGGGTTTTTATTTTGCCGTTCATGCGGTTTACACTACCTTTGTAGTCCATTAACCAACATAATTAATGAGTAAGAAACATATACTTCTTATCAATGACATGGCAGGATATGGCAAAGTGGCTACAGCCGCAATGCTGCCGATCTTGTCTTATTTGGGGCATCCCGTGTATAACCTTCCTACGGCATTGGTCTCAAATACGCTCGACTATGGTAAGTTTAAGATCTTAGAGACAACCGATTATATCAAGGATGTATTCCCTGTTTGGAAGGAATTAGGTTTCAGTTTCGATGCGATAGCGACGGGCTTTATCGCATCAGAACGTCAGGCGCAATTAGTTTCAGCCTATTGTCGTGAGCAAGCTGCACGGGGCACAACCATCTTTGTTGACCCGATAATGGGCGATGAAGGGAAACTCTATAATGGTGTGACGGCTGCCACTATCAACTCAATGCGTGAGATGATAAGCGTTGCCGACCTCACTTTCCCTAATTACACGGAGGCTTGTTACCTCACATCGAGCAAGTTTAATACAGCTGGAGTAGACTTCGATGAGGCGAAGCGTTTGCTCGATGGCTTGCGTTTGATAGGAACGAAGTCGGCATTAATCACCTCCATTCTTATTGATGGTACGCCTTCCGTAGCGGGGTATAATCATGTAACAGATAAGTATTTCAGTCTCCCTTATACCGAAATCCCCGTCCATTTTCCAGGGACAGGTGATATCTTCTCAGCTATTCTTATTGGTCACTTGCTGGATGGTGAACTGCTCATCCCGAGTACACAAAAGGCGATGGACGGCGTTTACGCACTGATAGATCGTAATAAGGATAACGAGGATAAGAACAGGGGAATCCCTTTGGAGCAATACTTAGGATTATTATAAAGGATAACAACTAAACAACGATAATATGGATTGGATCAATGGACTCTTCTCCATTCCTTCAGCACTTCAAGGCGTAGTAGTTATATCGCTCATTTGTGCTGTTGGTCTCGGCTTGGGTAAGATAAAGTTTGCTGGTATCTCGTTAGGCGTTGCCTTTGTATTCTTCTTTGGTATCGCTGTGGGAAGTCTCGGCTTGAAGGTAGACGACCAAATGCTCAACTATTGTGAGACGTTCGGCTTGGTTATCTTCGTTTATACCTTAGGCTTGCACGTGGGACCTAACTTCTTTGGTTCCTTTAGGCATGAGGGAACCTCGTTTAATATCTGGTCTCTAGCAGTTATCATCCTTGGTACGGCAATGGCAATAGCCCTTACGTATATCATGAAGGTGCCCATGTCGGATATGATAGGTATTCTTTGCGGTGCAACCACGAATACGCCGGCTCTCGGTGCGGGTCAGCAAGCGTTGCAGCATGTGGGTGTGAGCGGTGCTAGAGCAGCTTTGGCAACGGCTGTTACCTATCCACTCGGTGTTGTCGGTGTTATCTTTGCAATGATATTCATCCGTAAGTTCTTTGTCAAGCCCAGCGATTTGGAGGTGAAGAGTAGTAGCAGCGACGACCATACCTTTATTGGTCAATTCGTTGTAGTCAACCCTGCTATCAATGGTAAGAACATTGCAGACATAGCACAGGGCACGCATCGCAAGTTTATTATCTCCCGCATTTGGCGTGGTGATGAAGTGATTGTACCGAAGGGCACAACCGAACTCAAGACGAATGATAATCTCCTTGTGGCAACGAAGAAAGAGGAAGTACCAGCGATGGAATTGCTCTTTGGTAAGCGTGTGGAGCGTGATTTGAATAAGGAACAAGTGGACTGGAACCACCTCGATTCTAAGGTGGAGAGCCGCGTGATAGTATTGTCAAAGAGCGTTCTTAATGGTAAGCGACTTGGTCAGTTGCACCTTCGTGATGCTTATAACGTCAATGTTAGTCGTGTTCTCCGTAGTGATATCAAGCTCTTGGCGACGGAAGATCTTGTCTTGCGCTATGGCGATCGCCTCACATTAGTGGGTCAGCCAGAAGCAATCGACCATGCAGAGAAGTTCTTGGGCAACTCTGTTAAGACGCTCAATGAGCCTAACTTGGCTATTATCTTCCTTGGTATGCTGCTCGGTTTGGCGTTAGGAACAATCCCATTCACGCTCCCAGGTATGGATTCTCCCATCCATTTAGGGATTGCAGGAGGTCCTATTATCATGGGAATCCTCATCGGCGCGTTCGGTCCTCGTTTCCACTTCATCGCTTACGCCACCCGAAGTGCATCGTTGATGTTGCGTAAGTTAGGACTAGCCCTTTATCTTGCATGCCTCGGTTTGGATGCAGGTAAGGACTTCTTAGCAACGGTTGTGCGTCCAGAAGGCTTACTTTGGATAGGCTTAGGATTTGTCCTTACGGTACTGCCAGTGATTATTGTGGGTGTTGTTGCGCTCCGTATGAAGAAGTTCGACTTTGGTACTATCTGTGGAATCCTATGTGGCTCGATGGCAAACCCAATGGCATTGGGTTATGCCAACGATACCGTTAATGGCGAAACAAGCAACATCAGTTATGCAACCGTTTATCCTTTGGGTATGTTTATTCGTGTGATCATAGCCCAAGTGCTGGTGATGTTCTTTGTCTGACGGCGTTATGAAGATCTCCCTGTCACATCTATCAGTAGGCTATACGGCTTCGCAAGCACTCGTTTCTGACGTGAATGTAGAGTTGCAAAGCGGTCAATTACATTGCTTAATAGGTCGGAATGGTATCGGTAAGTCTACGCTCCTAAAGACGTTGACAGGCTTTCTTCCAAAGCTATCGGGCAACCTGCTATTAGATGGGCAAGGCATAGAGAGCTTTACACAGCAAGCATTGGCACGAAAGATAAGCATTGTCCTGACACAGAAACCTGATGTGCAGAATCTGACAGTGGCAGAGGTTATCGGATTGGGGCGTTCCCCTTACACAGGTTTCTTTGGTAAGTTGCGTGCTAGAGATTGTGCAGTTGTCAATGATGCTATCCGCTGTGTGGGGATAGAACCACTTCGGGATAGGATGATTCAGACGCTTTCTGATGGTGAGCGACAAAAGGTGATGATTGCAAAGGCACTTGCACAAGGGACGCCCATCATACTCCTTGATGAGCCAACTGCCTTTCTTGATTTCCCTTCTAAGGCAGAGACCTTTCAGTTGTTACGCTCCATGGCGCATGAGAAAGATAAACTCATCGTGCTTTCTACACATGATTTGGAATTGGCTGTGCGCTTTGCTGATTGCCTGTTGGAGGTGGAAGAAGGCTCATTGCATACTGTTACGGCTGCCGAGGTGAGGCAAGAAATGCAGGAGATAATCGGGAAATAGAATAGTGTTTATCGTCAGTTAAACATGAAAGAATCAATACGACAAAATAAGGAATGATTATGAAGAAGAATGTATGGATAGCAATTGCCCTTGTTGTGGCAGTCTTTTGTTTTAGTAGTTGTGGTACGCAGCAAAATGCAACACAGTCCACATCGAAGCCTGTAACTACTGATACGGTTGTAAGTGTTGAACCCATAAAGGACGTAATCAGTATTGCTGAGGCACTGGATATGTTCCAGAATCCAGATAAGACGGCTGCTATTACCAAGAAGTATGGCTATAAGCTGAAAATGAACTATGAGGTTTATCGACTCGATAAGTTCACTAAGATGTATTATAAGAATTGTGCTTTAGCAAAGCTCCTCACCGCTGATAAGTATGAGGACTATCCAAAGCCAATGCGTAAGGGTGTGTCTAGTTACATTGCTTTCAAGGATGGCGCAATGATTATCGCAGTATTCAATCAGCCTGCATACGATAACCTTGTAGCGCAAGTCAAAGCTGCCGGCTTTACGTTGGATATGCCCGGCAATGAGGATATATATAAGAAAGGTAACCGCACCATCGCCTGTTATAAGGATGGAAAGAGTGTGAGGATTGAGTAAGCCTCAGGCTTAGCCACCCCTCTTCAGTGAGAGAAGTGCTGGATAAAGAATGCCCTCTTTTGTTTCATAACCTTATGTTATAGGAAACAAAAGAGGGCATTTGCTATTTTTACCCTTTATGAAGAAGGGTAGGGAAGAGGCTTTCTCCTATCCTACCTGGCTACCTGGTTTCACCTCGCCCATGGTTGTTGTAACCGTGAGGGAGCCGTCGAAGTTGACAGCGGAGAGGATCATTCCTTGGCTTTCGATGCCCATCATCTTGCGAGGAGCAAAGTTGGCAACGAAGAGAACGTCCTTACCTGTGAGCTGCTCTGGCTCATAATAGGCTGCGATACCGCTAAGGATGGTGCGCTCAACACCAGAACCATCGTCGATAGTGAACTGCAAGAGCTTCTTACTCTTCTTCACTTTCTCGCACTTGATGATATGTCCTACACGGATATCGAGCTTCTCGAAGTCTTCGAAAGGAATCTCCTTCTTAATCGGTTCAGCCTTGTATGATGCAGCTTCATTGGCTTTCTTGGTCTCTTCTAGCTTGTGAAGCTGTGCCTCGATAGCCTCGTCATCAATCTTCTCGAAGAGGAGTTCTGGTTCTGCCAGCTGTTTACCTGCTGGGAGGAGATCGGTTGAACCAAGTTCACTCCAGTCGTACTCCGTCATATTAATGAGTTCGCGTAGCTTCTTACTAGAGAATGGCAAGAATGGTTCGAAGGCGATACTGAGGTTTGCAACGAGCTGAAGTGAGATATAGAGAATTGTCTCTACACGCTTAGGATCAGTCTTCCAAACCTTCCATGGCTCACATTCTGTGATGTATTTATTACCGATACGGGCAAGATTCATCGCTTCCTTCTGTGCCTCACGGAACTTGAATATTTCGAGATAAGCCTCTACTTTTGCCTTGACATCCTTAAACTCTTGTATAGTTAGGCGATCCACTTCCTGTAATTCACCGCAAGCTGGTACGATACCATTCCAATACTTCTTCGTTAACTGCAATGCTCGGTTCACAAAGTTACCATAGACAGCGACGAGTTCGGAGTTGTTGCGCTCTTGAAAGTCTTTCCATGTGAAGTTGTTATCCTTAGTTTCTGGAGCATTGGCAGTCAACACGTAACGCAGAACATCCTGCTTTCCTTCAAAGTCGCGAAGGTATTCATGGAGCCAAACTGCCCAGTTCTTGCTTGTAGAAATCTTATTGTCCTCAAGGTTCAAGAACTCATTTGCAGGGACATTGTCGGGTAGTATGTAATCGCCGTGAGCCTTCAACATTGTTGGGAAGATGAGGCAATGGAAGACAATGTTGTCCTTTCCGATGAAGTGAACCAACCTTGTCTCTGGATCTTGCCACCACTTTTGCCAGTTGCCAAAGTGTTCTGGGTCGCTATCGCATAACTCTTTCGTATTTGAGATGTATCCGATAGGTGCATCAAACCAAACATATAGAACCTTGCCTTCAGCTCCTTTTACAGGAACAGGGATTCCCCAGTCGAGGTCACGGGTCATTGCACGAGGTTGCAAGTCCATATCCAGCCAGCTCTTACACTGTCCGTAAACGTTTGGACGCCACTCTTTATGATCCTCGAGAATCCACTGCTTCAACCATTCTTGGTAATTGTTCAAGGGCAAGTACCAGTTCTTTGTCTTCTTGATAACAGGTTGTGAGCCAGAGATAGTAGAGTGAGGATTCTTCAATTCCATAGGACTAAGGTCGCTGCCACACTTCTCGCATTGGTCACCATACGCATTGGGGTTACCACAATGAGGGCATTCTCCCATGATATAACGGTCTGCCAAGAACTGATGAGCCTCTTCATCGTAATATTGCTCACTCTCTTGTTCAACGAGTTTACCATCATCATATAACTTACGGAAGAAGTCAGAAGCAAACTTGTTGTGCGTTTTACTTGTTGTGCGACTATATATATCGAATGATATTCCGAACTCTTCAAAGGAATCTTTGATAAGTTTATGATAGCGATCACATACATCTTGAGGAGTGATACCTTCCTTCTTTGCACGAATAGTAATAGGTACTCCATGCTCGTCACTACCACCGATAAAAATCACATCACGTTTCTTTAGACGAAGATAACGCACGTAGATGTCGGCAGGAACATATACACCTGCAAGGTGTCCTATATGTACACCACCGTTGGCGTAAGGCAATGCAGCCGTAACAGTAGTGCGCTTGAATTTCTTTTCTTCCATATTATGTTTGATTGTTATTTATAGGTTGCAAAGTTACTGTAAATAAGGTAAACGGCAAAAGAAATATAGATAAAAGCCAATGGTTGATGGTGTCGTTATCCTGATTTTATTTACCTTTGCACTCGTTTTAAGATTTAGTTATAATGACTCAGGATAACAATTGTAACAATTCAACACGTCATAAACTTAGTTTGATAGGCGTGATTGTGACATTAGGTATTGTCTTTGGAGATATAGGAACATCTCCTTTGTATGTAATGAAGGCAATAGTAAGAGCAGGTAATCCAGTTAATGCGGAGTATATCATAGGTGCAGTCTCCTGTATTATATGGACGTTAACACTCCAAACAACGGTTAAGTATGTCTTAATTGCACTTCGTGCTGATAATAAAGGGGAGGGTGGAATCCTGGCTCTGTATGCTTTGATACGTCGACATAGCCGTAAGTGGTTCTATCTCTTGGCGATTGTCGGAGCCAGTACACTGATAGCTGATGGTGTCATAACACCTTCTATTACTGTTCTCTCGGCTATTGAAGGTTTGAAAGTCTATGAGCCAGAGACCCCAGTAGTACCTATTGCCCTTTGTATTGTCACCATCTTGTTTTTTATTCAGCAGTTCGGTACAAATGCTATAGGTAAGCTTTTTGGTCCATTGATGTTATTATGGTTCACAATGTTAGGTGTGTTCGGAGCTGCAAATATAGGTGCTTACATCCCCATTTTACAGGCTTTTAACCCTTTACATGCCGTTCATTTGTTGGCAAGTAACCCTGAATGGTTCTTAATCTTAGGTGCGGTTTTCCTTTGTACGACTGGTGCTGAGGCTTTATACTCCGACTTAGGACATTGTGGAATCAATAATATCCGAACCAGTTGGGCGTTTGTTAAAGTCATGCTCATCCTCAACTATCTAGGTCAAGGAGCCTGGATAATTGCGCATACTGATAGTTTGAATCCTGGGATGAACCCTTTTTATGCCATCATGCCCCACGGCATGCTCTTCTTTGGCATTATCATGGCAACGATAGCAGCCATCATTGCGAGTCAAGCATTGATTAGTGGCTCGTTTACTATCTTCAGTGAAGCGATGAACTTAAAGTTTTGGCCACGTCAGAAGATTAAGTATCCTACTGATGTGAAAGGGCAGCTTTATATTCCGTTTGTTAATATGTCACTCTACATTCTATGTGTGATTGTCATTCTCTTCTTCGAGAGTTCAGAGCGAATGGAGGCTGCTTATGGTTTGTCTATTACGATAACCATGCTGATGACAACACTCCTTTTGAGTGCATATCTCACTATTCGTCGTGTAAATTGTTGGCTAATATCTTTGTTCCTCATCGTCTTTGTGGGGCTAGAGAGCATCTTCTTTATTGCCAATATGGCAAAGTTTATGAATGGTGGATGGGTTACCATGCTTCTTGCCAGTGTGATGATAATCATCATGTATGTATGGTACAACGCCACAACCATTCGTAACGCACAGATTCAGATACGTGATATTCGCAAATCATTTAGTATCATCTCCGATATAAAGAACGATGATTCTATTCCCAAGTATGCCACGAATATAGTCTATCTAAGCAAACTTGGTGGTAAATATGACATCGAACAGAAGATTCTCTATTCGATAATTAATAAGCACCCAATGCGTGCTGATCATTATTTCTTGCTGCATATAGACTATCAAGACAGCCCTTCAACACTGGAATATGATGTTACGACGCTGATTCCTGATACTCTTTACCGCATCAACTTACGTTTAGGATTCCGTGTTCATCCACTTGTTAATCGTTATTTCAGGCAGATAATCGAGGATATGGTGGCTAAAGATGGCTTTTCACTAGCGTCATCTTATCCGTCATTAGCTAAGCATGATGTTATGGGAAACTTTGTCTTTGTACTGATTAATAGGCTCTATGCCACTTTCACTTCCTTCTCTTTTAAGGAGCGCCTTATCATGGATGCTTATGAATGGATTGACCGATTGAAACTAAGTATGACCCGTTCTTTAGGATTGAACACAAGTAATGTTTTAATAGAGAATGTTCCACTTGTGGTGAGGTCACATGCAAAACAAGCGAAGAATGGTATTCCTAGAGTTGAAAGGATAGAGGATGACGCCGAATAACTTGCTTCGATACTTATAAAGGAGTATCGAAACTCATTTGTTCCCGACTGATTGGATGCATGAATTCAAGGTGTCTTGCGTGTAACCAGAGACGTTCTGCACGTTGTCCGTAAAGGTTATCACCAATGATGGGCGTGTCTAATCCGTCGGGATGAGCACAATGGATGCGTAATTGATGGGTACGTCCTGTTAGCGGATGAAGCTCTATCTTTACAGCTGGTAGATTCTCTTTTCCATAGAAGGTTTCGCCAATTACATGGTAATCAGTGATTGCTTGTTTTCCATGTAGATAGTCAACGCATTGTCGTGGGCGGTCATTAACATCGGGGGAAAGCGGTAATTCTATCCTACCCGACGAAGGATAAGGTTTATCGAGGAAAGACATTGGGAGCAAAGCAACGTATGTCTTCTTCACAGAACGCTGTATAAACTGCGCCTGCAAGGCCTTATAAATCTCCAATGAACGTGCCACAACAAGCAAACCACTCGTCGCCATGTCCAATCGATGTACGATGAATACATCACTCTGACCGTTCCATAGTGTCTTTAATAAACTATAAACAGAAGGTTGATTGCCTTTCCCTGGAACTGAAAGCAAGCCTGATGGCTTTACGACAACAGCCAAATAATCATCCTCGTAAAGTGTTTCTAACTTTATCCGTTCAGCCTCTTTCTTATGACTTGTCACTATCTTCTCACCAAACAAAGGCGTTTGTAAACCCTTCAACATCCATTCTAATATAGGTTTACACTTCCCGTTGCAGGCTGGGTAATAGTTTCCATGCTGTCGAATCTCCGTCTTTGGTGATGCTCCCCACCAAAACATAGCCATTGAGATAGGCTTATATCCGTGTAAAAAGGCATATTGTAAGAGCTTTGGTTCACAACATTCTCCTGCACCAGCAGGTGGAAGTAATGATGGAGCGAGGCTCTCGGTGGCTGGCGATAGATGTGCAGCCTTTGTACGTGCTGGACTATTCTTTAGATAATACTCACGGAAGATTGTAAGTAAGTTCTTCGTCTCTCCGCAAGCATTGAGCAAATTGAACTGTGAGAATAGCCACTGTTGTAGGTGGTCAGACTTTATTTTTCGCTCTCTTTTCCACGCTGTTATCTTCTCTTGATAGTGAGCCAGTCCCTCCTTGGCAGCCGTGATTTTTTCCGTATATAACACCTTTGTTCGATGCAATTCAGCCTTTAGAAACTGACTTTCTCTTATCATTTCAGCTTGTTCTACATCGGTTATTACAGCGTTCTCGTTGCGTCTCTTTTCACGCAATCGTTTGGCTTCTTGCATTGTCTTGCGTGCTTGCTCAATAGCTTCTGTCGCCTCTTTCTGAAGTTGAGAGAGCTTCTCTTTTGTCTCCTTATAGGCTGTTGAGGTTTTCAATTGCGCTATTCTCTTGTTGAGAAGAGTTATTTCTTCCTCGTGGACTTTGAAGTATTCTCCCGGTTGTAGATAGTCGAATACTGCGGGAACATAGTCTTCTCCACCTTTCTCCATCTGTCCTGAATAGGCTTGTAGGTATCCTATCTGTCCTTTATATTCAACAACTAACACGCCATACATCTTTCCCTCAATAGGTGTTGGGGGCAATGTAGTCTGTAATTGAGCAACAGCAGCACGACAGATTGCGTCTGGTTCATAATCAAAGGGATTATTGAAGCAGGTGGGGAGAGGTGTATCTATTACTAACGGGTGGAACTTCATGCTGCAAAGGTAAGGAAAAGTTGACAAGTAAACGGGGTTACAAGTAGACAAGTTGATGAGGAAGTAGACAAATGAATGGGGTTACGAGGAAACGAGTTGTTGGTAATTGGGGGTGTTGATAGGTTTTAATTAGAACTAATAAAATGAAGAATAAACTTGTAAAATACGCTATTCTTTTAGAAAAACATTACTTTTGCCCTTATGAAGAAGGTGTTTTTTGTATTTCTAATGATAATATGCTGTGGACTGAATAGTATTGCCCAACAGACATCGAAAGCTCCTGCAAGTCGCCCAAAGATAGGACTTGTGCTCGGAGGTGGTGGTGCGAAAGGAGCTGCGGCAGTAGGAGTATTGAAAGAGATAGAGCGTGTGGGCATTCCTATCGACTATATTGCTGGGACAAGCATAGGCTCGATTATTGGTGGGCTATATGCTGAGGGCTATCGTGCGAATGATATCGACACCCTTTTCCGTTCGCAAGATTGGCTTTCATTGATGGCTGATCGCGATACAACTCTTATGAGTAAGGTGTTCAAAGAAGAGGATGGTGTGTACTATTTGTTCGGTTTTCCTGTTCGTCGAAAGGCTGGAACAGGGTCTAAAGAGGCTTTCGGACTATTGCATGGTGATCATATCTATAATTTCTTAGATACTCTTGTTGCTCATTCCCCCGTACAACGTGGATTACAGCAAAAGCCTATTCCCTTTGCTTGTGTGGCTTTCGATATTCGGAAACAGCAAGAGATAGTGCTCGATACAGGTTCTTTGGCCCGTAATATGCGGGCTAGTATGGCTATTCCGGGAGTGTTCAAACCGATTCTATTAGATACGATGACGCTTGTTGATGGTGGTATGATCAATAACCTCCCAGTAGATGTTGTGCGCAAGATGGGTGCCGACATCGTTATTGCCATTGATCTCCAACAGGATAAACACGATGATTATCATTCGCCATTAGCCTTTTTGAAAGGATTAGGTGGTGTGCTGGATTGGTTGGCAGAACGCCCTGATATAAAGAAATATAATGTTAATCGTACCCAAGCCGACATCTACATCAATCCTGACCTAGGCTCTTATGGTGTAAAAGACTTCAATACTAAGGCGATAAAGGACATGATTCGCATTGGAGAAGAGACTGGGAAGCAGTATCAGTCACAGCTTACTGAGTTGCTTTCCAAGGTTGGCAAAGGTTCTTAACACGCTCGTAAAACTGTCCCAAGATATCTAACATATCGGCAGGGAGATAGTCGATTGCTTTCTCAATCATCCATTCTGGCACCTGATAGTAGGCTTCTGCAATTGAACCAGCTATACATGCTTTCGTATCGGTATCACCTCCGCACATCACTGCTAAGCGTATCGTCTCTTCAAAATTATTGGCATCCATAAAGCAACGTAACGCCATTGGAACAGTTTCTTGACAGGTTGCATCGAAGTGACCTTCAGCCCCAATCTTTAGGATGTTACGCATGGATGGCAATTCATAACCAAAGAACTTGTGTACTTTCTTCTCAACATCTGCCTTGGAGAAACGCATTAGACGCAACCAACAAATAGCCTCGGCAACACATTGCGCACCCTTTATTCCCTCTGGATGATTGTGACTAACTCGTGCGCTCTTAGCCGCTTCTTCGATCACATCTTCCCACTCATCAAAGAGCCAGCCTATCGAACTGACACGCATTGCCGAACCGTTTCCATAGGAGTTCATAGGCTGTGGGTGTTCGGCATGTAACCACTTGTCAAACCAAGAACCATAGCCTCCCATAGGGTCAGGATAGCGTTTGCACCAATCGAGTAAACTATCTTGATAATCACGACCATTTAGTATCGCATCGGCAATAGCGATAGTACAAATGGTGTCATCTGTGTATGAGCAATCTTCTGTGAATAGGTCGAATCCTTCTTTTGGAGCCGCTCCGAATTCAAAGCGAGAGCCTACTATATCTCCAATAATAGCGCCAATCATAATAGTCTAGGTTAGTCTTTAAGAGTACTCCGACCGGGAATCGAACCCGGATCAAAGGTTTAGGAAACCTCCGTTCTATCCATTGAACTATCAGAGCAAACCATTAATAGAGATGCCTCTTATAGAATGGTTGTCCTTTAAGAGGACATCCCCTTTATTGCTGCAAAGGTAGGAAAAAAAACTTATATACCTTTGTAAATAGTTCTTTAATTTATTTCCTAAGTACAAAAGCGGCTTTTTCTCTTATGCACCATGGAAGAGATACTCCTGTTGGATGTCCTGAGTAAGCAGCGTAAAGAGCTTCTCTTGTAATTGATCGGCTAGTGCTAGAGCATCGTTGAGTACCTTATCAGAGAAGGCTTGCAACATATCCTGTGCATGGAATGGTTGTGTCTTATAGATACGAAGATACTCCTCTTCCATTTCGCGTTGACGCTGGTCTGTCTCTGCTTCAAAGGCTGCGTAAGCTTCTTTGATGACTGGTGCATACTTGTTATAGTTGGTCATTCCCAATGCCATAACCTTGCGGAACTTCCAATAAGCAGAGTCTGCACTTGACTCATTGGTGCCCTTTGTATAGGCTTCTGGGTATGACGTCACACCCTGATAGAGTGGAAGGAAGACTCCAAGATCAGCCATTCCCATTGCGACATAGTTGATACATCCGATGGCTTGAGGCAGCTCTGGACGTACCTGCAAGAGGTGAGTTTGAGTCGTACGGAAGATAGATACAGGGCGATAAACCTCCTTTGGATTGCTATGGAGATATGGGTCATGCTCAGTGTTATCGTAGTGGAAGCGGAAAGCAGAGCGTAGTTCAGTTAGTGAAATCTTATGTGCTGGCTTCGCAAAGACCAGGAAGGTGTTCTTCGTAACATCGTTCTTTATCTCTGGAGAGAATAACTGTTGCAAGCCCCATACACGTGGGTAATTATAAGTGGTATCCAACTCTACATCACGAGCATAAGCCTCATGGAAGTCGAACTCGCCCTTAGCTGGATCGTAGAGACCATGTTTCTCGGCAAACTCTATGAGGTCAGCTGATGCTAAGTAGTTGTCCATGTCGTTTGGATCATACTTGCGGAAACGACTCTGATTACCTGTAACGAAGTATTGGTCACGTGGCATGCGACAGGCTAGCCAGCGGTGTCCACAAGCTGTCTCAAAGTACCAGATCTCATCTTTATCGACGAAACCTATACCGAAGCCTTCGGCTATTCCGTACTTTTCAACAAGCATTCCCAAACGTTCAACACCCTCTCTTGCTGTATGTATATATGGTAAGGTGATATTGAAAACAGAGTTTTCTGCAACGCCATTCTCCACCAATGGATCGTATTTTAACGCCTCATCGTTACTGAAGATACTCTCAGTTGCACTCATGCCAACGCCTGCTGTGTTGAAACCAGCACTTCCCCAATGGTGGTGGAGATGGTGAGGTGAGAGTGCGTGATAGCCTAATGCCTTAGAAGGAAGCTCACAACGGAACGGACTATCAAGTGCCACGAACTCTTGAGCGCCGTTTTCTGTATCTTTAAAGATCTCATAGTTCTTAGCTACCATAGCGTCCCAATCTTCAGAACGAGCTACTATCATAGAACCATCTGCGGTCTGTTCCTGTCCGATAATGATGGTTGTACACTCTGATGGAAGGCTCTGCTTTTGTTGCATATTAGTCTTTTTCATAAGCTTAAAAGTATTTAATTGCGAATTTCTATCTAATCGCAAAAGTAGTAATTAATTGATAGAAGTGGTGCAAAAGGTCATACAAAAAACTATAAAAGAGGCTTTGCTTGAATTCAAAATTCAGATTAGGGAGAGTTGACGAGTGGACTGGTTAACAAGTAGACAGGCTATTTGTTCTGTGGAATAGAGCACCACAAAGTAGGGAAAGATGGCTTCGTTGGAACCCCACCCAGCCTCCCCTAAGGGGAGGGGTGCCTAATGATAGTTGGTTAGGATAGATATTTCTAATCAGAGATAATGCCCCAAAGTAGGGATAGACATGGACATCTGTCCCTATAGGTTTGTATCTTTTCCATCCAAAGAGGGCGTCTCTTCATGTCAAGGAGAGGCTCTCTTCATAGCAAGGAAACGCCCTCTTTAAATGGAGAAGGGCGTTTCTTTGTTTTGTCTTCATCGTTTCTGTGTACCGAATCATAGCCTCGTTACACACCAACCCAGCCTCTTCTAATAGTCTCCCGTTAGGCACATCCCTCCTTTGGAGAGGCTTGAGGAGGCTTTAAATGAAGCTTTGTTGCCTTATTGGAATATTATGTGTATCTTTGTAATGTTCGTTTTGTTACGAGCGGAAACATGTTTTTAATATAATAGACAATCGATGACACAGGAATCTCCGATACAAGCACTACAACGGCAAAAGATGCTACTTCAGATGGAATACTACGCTGAGAAGGAAGCCTTCAGGAAGCAAACTGAGGCGACAGGTATGCATAGGAAGGTGAAAAGAGGAGATGCTTGGTTCCCGTTAAGAGTGGGTAAACGCTTTTATAATGGGCTCAACCAATTATGTATTGAGGTGTTTCGAACGCAAGACGGAGATATTGAACATAACTTTGAAAGCGGTCGTCCAGTCTTGTTCTTCAAGTTTCTTGCAAAAGAGGTGAGTGTTAGTACGAAAGCAAATAAGCTGGAATATTTCCGTTTTACAGGCTCAGTTTCTTATGTGGATGGCGATAGAATGGTTGTTGCTGTGCCCGACTCGGCTCCTTTACTCGAACTCCAATCAGCACAGCAGCAGGTTGGGTGTCAGCTAGGATTTGATGAGACGAGTTATCAAATGATGTTTGATGCCTTAGAAAGAGCGATGGAAGCTAAGGGAAATAGGCTTGCTTACTTGCGTGATTTGTTCTATTCTCGACAAAAAGTGGGTAAGTTCTCTTTTGCTCCTATCCGTCTCCCGTGGTTGAATCCAACGCAGGAAAAGGCCGTTAATGAAGTGTTGTGGGCAAAAGATGTAGCCATTGTGCATGGTCCTCCAGGCACAGGTAAGACCACAACAATGGTCGAAGCAATCAATGAAACACTCATGCGTGAGAGTCAAGTGTTGGTTTGTGCGCAGAGTAATATGGCTGTTGATTGGATATCGGAGAAGTTAGTTGATCGTGGAATCAACGTCCTTCGCATAGGTAATCCTACTCGTGTGAATGATAAAATGCTTGGTTTTACCTATGAAAGGAAGTTTGAGGCGCATCCAGACTACCCTCAATTATGGTCTATCCGTAAGGCTATTCGGGAGTTAAGAAACCATCGTAAGCGGAGTTCAGAGAATTATCATCAGAAGATGGAACGCCTGAAAAGTCGTGCCACAGAGCTTGAAATTAGGATTAATAGCGAACTCTTTGGTGAGGCGAGGGTGATTGCTTCGACCTTAGTAGGGGCAAATAGTAGGGTAATGGAGGGTCAGAAGTTCACTACCTTATTTATAGATGAGGCTGCACAAGCACTTGAGGCGGCATGCTGGATACCCATTCGTAGGGCATCAAGAGTTATCTTTGCAGGTGATCATTGCCAATTACCACCAACGGTGAAGAGCTTAGCTGCTTTGCATGCAGGGCTGGGTAAAACATTAATGGAGCGTGTCGTAGGGAACAAACCAGAGGTTGTAACGTTGTTGAAGGTGCAATATAGGATGAATGAAGAGATTATGCGCTTCTCGTCCAACTGGTTCTATGGAGGGCAAGTAGAGAGTGCGCCACAGATAAAATACCGTGGTATCCTTGATTACGACAACCCTATGGTGTGGATCGATACGTCCGATTCGAGTCTAGAGAATCAATCAGAAGGGGGACAAAATGAGGATAAATCTATCTTCAAAGAGCAGTTTGTTGGTGAGTCATTTGGGCGTATTAACAAGGGAGAAGCCGAATTGACATTGCAAACACTACAATCTTATTTTACGAAGATAGGCAAACAACGCATCTTAGACGAGCGTATTGATGTAGGTGTAATATCGCCTTATCGTGCGCAGGTACAGTACTTGAGGGGACTAATTAAGAAGCGCGAGTTCTTTAAACCATACCGTTCTTTGATTAGCGTAAACACAGTTGACGGCTTTCAAGGGCAAGAGCGAGATGTGATACTCATCTCTTTAGTGCGTTCAAATGACGCTGGTCAGATAGGATTCTTGCGTGATTTGCGTCGCATGAATGTGGCTATTACGCGTGCAAGGATGAAACTTATCATCCTTGGAAACGTACAAACAATGACGCAGCATCCGTTCTATAAGAAGCTATGGGAGAGCATAGAGCAGGCGGAGTAGTGCTGTTCACTAAAAGACAACAGCACTATATTCCATCCCAATCCTATGTATATGACCTAGAATCTCTGCTTCTCTCTCCTTCGAAGGCTTCTTGAATCCATTAATGTAATTGCGTAGTAGGGATGCATTCATGCCTATACTCTTTGCGAATTCAGCGATGTTTAGTTCCTTATGAGTTAGGAAGAAACGTTGTAAGGCGGTAGGTTCAGCATCGTTGTAAGTAAAGCTCTCGAAGCTAACATCTTCATCTATATTACGCCAATGTATGCCGTCAAAGCCTATATGGTATTGTTCCCTCTCTTCCTTTGTAGCAGTTGCAAGACGTGGATACCATAGTAGAGATTGGCGAAATGTATGCCCCTCTTCACTTTTACCATAGATGTAATCTTTATCAAACCAAATCTTCTTAATATTCATATTAGCCTCCTTTATTTTTCAAAATACTCTTGCCAGCGTGATATGATAATATCTTTATTCTCGGTTATTACTGACTTTATCTTCTTTAAGTCATTGTTTTTTATACCCTTATGAACACCCAACACGAAGTCTTCCCCATTGTAGTTATACTTTGCGAAACCTTCGTTTCCTTCTACATGTATGTGTATTGGCTCATGTTCTCGGCTGTAGAAGAAAAATGAGAAACCATAGAATCTAAATATTTCAGGCATTGTCTTATTGTCTTAGTATGGTGCAAATATAGGTATTATATCTAATACCTGCAAACTTAAAGTTGGTTTTTTACATTGCAAAAGGATAGAGCTTGTATCAAAGTTATTTGTACATTAACTTCGAGAAAAGCGCTTTTATATGTTTTTTTTATTTACTTTTGTGACATAAAAAGAAGTACACTATGTTGCAACGAGATTATTTCATTAGACTAATAGAGGAGTTTAGCGCAGCAATCTCACGCTTTCTAACGAAAAAGGAAGATGACTTGAAGCGTGATAAAGAGCTAAAAGACCTTTATAAACAATATGTTGGTGAATATGAAGACTTGCGTAATCTCTCCGTTGATGAGCTGTTGTTGTATGCGAAAGAACAATGGGCTGAGAACGAGAGGATAGACCGCATTGATATGGTGGCAGAGCTTCTTTATGCTGAAGCAAGCTATAAGAGTAATCCTTTGCGCTCTCTTTTACAGGAAAAAGCATACGCTTTATTTTATTATGTAGAGGCTCATGGCACTACATTCTCTATAGATAGACAACAGAAGATGGAGGCTATGAGGCATGAATTGGGGAATCTCCTCTCTGAGAATTGTTAGTAAGAAGAACGACAAAAGGGTGTGTTTTTCATTTAAATCAGATGCTATAAACAGGCTAAACCGATATAAATCATTATGCTAGAAACAAACATTAGAGAACAAATTATCAGCTTGATACATCATCAAGTGGTACCTGCTGTGGGCTGTACAGAGCCTATGGCAGTGGCATTATGCGTCGCTCGTGCCGCCGAACTACTAGGTTCTAAACCCGAGAAAGTGCGTGTGTTGCTTTCTGCGAATATCCTTAAGAATGCCATGGGAGTGGGTATTCCTGGTACAGGGATGATAGGCTTGCCTATTGCTATCGCCTTGGGAGCATTGATAGGGAAGTCCGAATACCAATTGGAAGTCATTAAGGAGCTTACTCCAAAGGGCTTGGAAGAAGGCAAGAAGTTTATTGGTGAGAATCGAATAGACATTAAGTTGAAGGAAGGAATCACCGAGAAACTATACATTGAAGCGATCTGTGAGGCAGGAGAACACCAATCGGTTGCCATCATCTCATGTAGTCATACGAACTTTGTTTACGAGAGTGTCGATGGCAAAGTATGTATGGATAAGCGTGGTCCGAGTGGTTCTGTTGCTGCTTGCAAAGGCGTTGATCTGAACTTACGAACAGTCTGGGAGTTTGCAACAACTACTCCCGTTGAGGAGATAGAGTTCATTCTTGAAGCGAAGCGATATAACCTTCGTGCTGCAGCAGAGGCTTTGAAAGGTAATTACGGGCACTGCCTTGGGAAGATAATGGACCGTCCTTTGAGTCGAGGAATATTCGGGAACAGTATCTATTCACATATCATCTCGAAGACAGCATCAGCCTGTGATGCTCGTATGGGAGGTGCATTAATACCCGTGATGAGCAATAGTGGCTCTGGAAACCAAGGTATTTGTGCAACGAATCCAGTAGCTGTTTTTGCAAAGGAGAACGAGAATACGCGTGAAGAACTAGTCCGCGCACTTGCATTAAGTCACCTAACTGCTATCTATATAAAGCAGAGCTTGGGTGCTCTCTCTGCCCTTTGCGGTTGCGTAGTGGCAAGTATTGGATCCAGTTGTGGCATTACTTACCTCATGGGAGGTGATTACGTGAATGTCTGCCATGCGGTGAAAAACATGATCGCAAACCTTACTGGGATGATATGTGATGGTGCGAAGCCTAGCTGTTCACTGAAGATTTCATCTGGAGTATCCACTGCGATACTATCAGCAACGCTCTCCATGGAAGGCAAACATGTGACAGCTGCGGAGGGAATCATCGATGATGACGTTGATAAGTCTATCCTTAACCTTACAAGCATAGGCAAGGAAGCGATGTGCAATACCGATGATATGGTGTTGAACATCATGACTCATAAGTGTGACTAAGGGCTTATTTTTCTTCTTGTTGATAGGTTACAATCTTGTTTCCATCCCATTGCTCGATACGAGTTATACGTATATTCGAAGGTAATTGAGGGCCTTTTACCCCCTTATCAATTAATAAGGAACCAGTCTCAACACGTATCTCATCCCATAAACCAGCGTCTAGAAAGCTCTGTAAAGTACTTGCTCCACCTTCTACAATGAGGCTTTGCTTCTTCTCTTGATATAGATGGTCAAGGACAGATTGGGGACTTGGGTATTGTGAAGATGAGGTGGATTTCTGTTGTGAAAGAACTATCTTTTCAGGGTTCTTACCGCTCCACTCCCTTACAGTAAGCTGTGGATGCTCTAAGTCGTCAGTAGTTCTTCCAACAAGAATAGCGTCATTCTCCGCCCTTAACTTATGTACCAACATCTTTGTGAAAGGCGTTGATATGTTCAAAGGATGGTAATCTTTGCTTGGCAGATAACCAATATATGCAGGATTACCCATCGTTTGTGCCCATTTCAAGATGACGTAGGGACGATGGTGCGTGTTGTATGTTATGAAGCGTTTGTTTAGTTCCAAGCACTCTTTCTCGAGTACTCCTACGGTCACTTCAATACCTGCGTCACGTAGTTTCTGTACTCCTCTGCCATGCACTTCAGCAAAGGGATCAATACAACCACACACTACTCGGTGTACGCTCTTGCGTATGATCAGGTCGGCACAAGGTGGAGTTTTACCATAATGTGAGCATGGCTCGAGGCTAACATACAATGTTGCATCATGTAAGAGATGGCTGTCAACCTCCTTAACAGAGGCAAACGCATTCACTTCGGCATGCCCCTTACCACATTGCACATGGTAACCTTCACCAATAATCCTGCCCTCTTTGCTTACAATAACAGCCCCCACCATAGGGTTGGGTTTAGCTTTTAGCATCCCATTGTAGGCTAATTGCAAACAACGACGCATGTATTTTTCGTCAATATCGGCTTGTTTCATATCATTAAAATTCATATCTTTGCATCTATGACATACCAAGATTTATGGCACAGACTTGTTCCTTTATATGGAGAAGGCGAAGCACAAGCTATCATCCGATTAGTTTTGGAAGTGAAGTTTGGGCTTTCCTTAACCGATATATATACTGGCAAAGTTAATGAAATATCCCGAGATGCAGCGGAGGAACTCGATAAAATCATGCAAAGACTTGCTTCTTCGGAGCCTGTTCAGTATGTGTTAGGCATGGAGACATTCTGTGGTCGGAGCTTTAAAGTTGCCCCTGGTGTATTGATACCACGCCCAGAAACGGAAGTGTTGTGCCATTGGATAGAAGCAGATAACAATCATCCGTATTGCGCCTTGCAACCTCCTGTCCCCTTGCAAGTGCTAGATGTGGGTACAGGTAGTGGTTGTATTGCTGTGACACTGGCTTTAGATTTGTATAACTCAGCTGTTACTGCATGGGACATATCGGCTGATGCACTCCTGATAGCACGTGACAATGTGCATAGATGGGACTCTTCTGTGGAATTAGAGATGGAGGATATCTTATCGATTTCGGCTACTGCTAAGGAACAGAAGTGGGACATCATCGTTAGTAACCCACCTTACATCTGCGATAAAGAACGCTCTTCTATGGCGGAAAATGTGCTGAAGTATGAGCCAGAAACAGCCCTCTTCGTTCCTGATAACGACCCGATCAAGTTTTATAGGGCTATTGCAGAATATGGTGTGACGGCTTTGACCGATGAAGGGAAACTCTATTTTGAGACCAATCCACTATATATATATAAGGTGAAAGACATGTTAAGCAATCTAGGATATAAACAGATAGAACTGAAGGAAGACCAGTTTGGCAAACAGAGGTTCGTTAAAGTGATGAGAGGATGATACAGAAACGACCGATATTAGAGCCTCAAGCCTTGAAAAAGCTTGCCGATCTCTGTGCGAAAGGAGAGCATTGTTCGGGTGAGATGATTGAGAAGATGCGTAAATGGGGGCTTTCCGAAGATGCACAAACACGCATACTTGAGAAATTGATAAGCCTGAAGTATGTTGATGATGAGCGTTACACGCAGTTCTTTGTACATGATAAAATACGTTACAACAGGTGGGGTAGACGTAAAATAGAGCAGGCTCTCTGGTTGAAGAAGGTGGATAGTAACATCGCTTCAAGCGTTTTGGATGCTGTTGAGGATACCGAGTACCTAGAGGTTTTACGCCCCTTAATGGCTAGTAAGTACCGCACTATTAAGGCAGAAAGCGATTACGAGCGTTCGATGAAACTGATTAAGTTCGCCATGGGACGTGGCTTCACGATGGACTTGATACGGCAGTGTATTGATGAAGGAGTGGTTGACAGCGATGGAGATGTAGACTTCATAGAAGAATGAAAAGGACAATTAGCTTTCTTTCCAGACTCTTAGACACCTTTTTCCCACGTGCTTGTGCGGTGTGCGGAGAGCGTTTGTCTGTGTCAGAAGAGATCCTTTGCGGAGCTTGCAACCTACGACTTCCCCGTACAGGATATGTCCATTCGCCCTATGATAACGAACTTGTTCGTCTGTTTTGGGGGCTAATACCAATAGAGAAAGGGGCTTCTCTCTTCTTTTATAAGCCTCATTCCGATACAAGCCGACTGATTTATAAGCTTAAATATGAGCATCATCCTGAGATAGGAGAGGCTTTGGGACGCCTTATCGCAGATGAGTTCAATGTTGAGCAATACTTTGATGGAATCACAGCTATCGTTCCTGTACCTTTAACTAAGCAACGTTTACGTGAGAGAGGATACAATCAAAGTATGGAGATAGCACGTGGCATCAGTGCTGTTACAGGTATTCCAATATTGGAAAAAGCTCTCCAACGTGTTACATTTCATGGTAGTCAGACACAAAAAGACCACTGGCAACGCAATGAGAATGTAGAGAAAGCCTTCCGATTAACAGACTCCTCCAGTATAGCTAGGCAGCATATCCTTTTGATAGATGATATAATAACCTCTGGTGCAACCCTTGTTTCTGCTGCCCAAGAGCTACTCAAAGGAGATAACGTGAAGTTGAGTGTACTCTCATTAGGCTTTGCCAAGAACAATTAAAGAGCTATTCTTTTTCCTACCTTTAGCCCTTTAATATCAAAAAAATGTGTAAGTTTGCATTTAGAATATAACCATAAACTATCAAGATGAACGATTTAAAGAAAGCCTTTGCAGGCAAGTTACTAGGGATCAAAGCGATCAAGTTGCAACCTAATGACCCTTTTACGTGGGCTAGTGGATGGAAGTCTCCCTTCTATTGTGACAACCGCAAGACGCTATCATACCATGATGTGCGTTCGTTTGTGAAGTTAGAACTAGTGCATGCAGTGCTGAAGAACTTCCCAGAAGCTACTGCTGTTGCAGGTGTAGCGACTGGAGCTATTGCGCAAGGTATGCTTGTTGCTGATGAACTAGCATTGCCTTATGCTTATGTAAGACCAAAGCCAAAGGATCACGGAATGAAGAATCAGATTGAAGGAGAGCTTCCCACTGGTGCTAAGGTGGTTGTTGTTGAAGACCTAATATCAACTGGTGGCTCTTCTTTAAAGGCTGTTGCTGCTCTTAGAGAGGCTGGTTTTGAAGTGGTTGGTATGGTTGCCTCTTATACTTATGGCTTCCCCGTCGCAGAGAAAGCATTCCAAGAAGCAGGTGTGAAACTCGTTACCTTGACCGATTATGAGCATGTTGTAGAGACGGCTCTAGAAACTGGTTACATCAAAGAAGCCGATGTCACTATGCTACATGAGTGGCGCAAGGATCCTGCGAATTGGCAGAAAGACTAAGAAAACATAACCAATAAACATAATGACAAAGTTTGAAAGCAGTGTAAAACAGATTCCTCACTCACAGAAAAGCGTGTATGCTATGTTGAGTGATCTTAATAATATACAACGTTTAAAGGACCATCTTCCAGAGGAATCAGTCGGTAATGAAGATATGGATAAGGTAAAGGATAAACTCCAGAACCTTAGTTTCGACCATGATTCCTTATCGATTAAGGTTGATCCTGTTGGGCAAGTTTCGATGCGTATCATAGAGCGTGATGAGCCTAAGACAATCAAGTTTGAGAGTGACAACTCGCCCTTCTCTTTTAACTTCTGGATACAAATATTACCTGTAACAGAGGCGTCTTCTAAGATGAAATTAACCATTGATGCAGACGTCCCATTCTTTGCTAAGTCGATGGTATCAAAGCCTTTGCAAGAGGGGATAGAGAAGATTGCTGATGCGTTGGCAATGATTCCTTTTGAATAAAGGAAAGCCTATGAAAGAAATTCTAAAGTGTGTTGTGTTCATGATCTTATTGTCTTTCTCGTCTTGTGGAGACAATTTCGATTATGAATACAGCAACTATCATCCTTACTTTACATTTAATAACGACACGCATAGAGACCCAATTCTTGCAACAGCAATGAATGCTCTTTCACCTGGAGTCTTTTGTATCATCAAGTCGTCCTACACGAGTGGGAGGTATTGTTTCCAGTTCGAGAACAACCAAGGACTACGCTCCTCTGCACCCGTATGGTTTGATGGTATCGACCTTAGACTAGAGTCTTGGAAGCATGTCGGGATGAACAATGGACTCATAGTTGGTTATGGGAATCTAGACAACCCAGCCGTTTTCTTTGCCTATGACTTGCAATGTCCTAATTGCTTTGACTTGCGTGAGTTGCCCCTACGGAACTATGAGTTGACAATCAATAACACGGGTATTGCTACTTGTAACCACTGTCATCGCAAATACAATCTCAATACTGGTGGCAACATAGTCAGCGGTGGGTCGGGTAAAAAACTAACCCGTTATCGTGCTAATAGTACTGGTCCTTTTGGCGTATTAGGCGTTAGTTGAGTTGGAAGAAAGTGCGTTTTAGATAGAAAATCATAAGGAAATATCTTCTTAATAACGTCTATAAACGATAGAGTAACATTGGAAGATGAGGTTAGTTACAGGTTTCTATGTTCTGAATTGAATAGTTTCAAGTAGGGGTAAGAACCTTATCTTCAATTAATGTAGATTGTTGTTGAAGTCAAGAAGAGCCTTTCTTCCATTGGAAGAGAGGCTCTTCTCATAGCAACGAAACGCCCTCTTTAATGCAAGGAAGGGCTTTCCTTCTTTGCACTCTTTTGTCTGTTGCAAATGAGATTGTGCTATTTCAAATGTTCTTCATAGCTTATTTAGGTCTCAATTAGCTTATATCTGGAGTCAAAATGAGCTTTTCTAATCAAAAAAACAAGTAAATCTTTTGTCAGTTCGGAGATTTAGCCTTATCTTTGCAAACGGTTTGCCGCAATGGTGGAATTGGTAGACACGAGGGACTTAAAATCCCTTGGCCAGTAATGGCTGTGCGGGTTCGCGAATAGTTTATATGTTTTTACTCTCCTTACTGTTGGTCTCTTGTGGTACTCGCAGTGGTTACTTCAAGATGGAGGGGCGCTTCTTGCACATGAATCAAGGCGAACTTTATGTATATAGTCCAGATGGTGGTATCAGTGGATTGGATACTATCAAGGTGGAAACTGGGCGCTTTTCGTATGAGAGACCATGTAGTAAGTCTGCCACACTTATTATAGTCTTTCCCAATTACTCAACGCAACCTATCTTCGCAGAGTCAGGTGAGGCTGTAGAGGTGAAAGCCGATGCGTCGCACCTTAAAGAGATGGAGGTGGAGGGTACCGATGCGAATGAATTGATGACAAAGTTCCGTAAGCAGATTGCGAGTGTGGCTCCCCCTCAAGAACTTAAATATGCTATTCAGTTTATTAAAGACCATCCCGAGTCGCCTGTGAGTGCATATTTATTAAACCGATATCTTATTCAAACAGAATCTCCCGACTATAAGTTGGCAGTCCAACTGCTCCCTCTTTTGATAAAGGAACAGCCCGAGAACACAACTTTGAGTCGTCTTAACCGACAAATAAAGGACTTGGGTAATGTGGAGATAGGGCGTAAGTTGCCTCATTTTACAGCCAAAGACGTAAACGGAAAGGCTGTGAATGATGCAATGTATAGCAATAAGAACGTTGCAATCATCAATGTTTGGGCAACGTGGAGTTATGAAAGTTTGGATATACAACGAGCCTTGAACGATGCTGTGAAGGCTGGTAAAATAGCCGCATTAAGCGTTTGTGTGGATGCAAACCCTAAGGAGGTGCGTCAATCACTGGTACGTGATGACATCCAATTCCCCAACGTCTGCGATGGAAAAATGCTGAGTTCACCATTGTTAAAGACGTTCGGACTGACTATGATACCTGATAATATCGTCATACGCAATGGTAAAGTAACAGAGAGAAACATTACTGCCAATACCATACGTCAGCGTTATGGCGTTGAATAAAAACTACTAACGTGCTTGTAAAAACATTCTGTGCAGCTGTCAACGGAATGGAAGTTACCACCGTGACAGTCGAAGTAAGCATTACGCGTGGCGTCTTGTTTCATCTTACCGGACTTGCTGATGCCGCGGTAAAGGAGAGTCATGACCGTATTGCAGCAGCCCTTCTCAATACTGGTTACAAGTTTCCTGTAGCCGACATCACGGCTAATCTTGCGCCAGCTGACCTCAAGAAGGAGGGTTCCAGCTTTGATCTTCCATTGGCAATAGCCATCCTTGCCGCCAATGATAAGATGAGTAATGACCGCTTGAAAGCCTTTATGCTGGTGGGGGAATTAAGTCTTGATGGTATGTTGCAACCCGTGAAAGGAGTGCTCCCGATTGCTATTAAGGCACGAGCAGATAAGTTCCAAGGTATCATTGTGCCGAAAGCTAATGAGCACGAAGCGGCTGTTGTGGATACATTGGAGGTCTATGGCATGGAGAACATATTGCAGGTTATCGACTTCCTGAATGGTACAACCAATCCAGAACCTTGTTATGTCGATACGAGAAAAGAGTTTTATGAACATCAGTATGCCTTCGATCTCGACTTTGCTGACGTCCGTGGACAAGAGAATGTGAAGCGTGCTTTGGAGGTAGCAGCCGCTGGTGGGCACAATCTCATTATGGTTGGACCACCTGGAAGTGGTAAGAGTATGATGGCAAAGAGGCTTCCCTCCATCCTTCCTCCGCTATCCCTTGCAGAGAGCTTAGAGACAACTCAGATACACTCCATCGCTGGGAAGTTAGGTAGAGACGCTGGATTGATTACGCAGCGACCCTTCCGAAGTCCGCACCACACCATCTCTGAGGTTGCACTCGTTGGTGGGGGAGCCAATCCAATGCCGGGTGAAATAACCTTAGCACATAATGGTGTACTCTTCTGCGATGAGCTTCCTGAGTTCAATAAACATACCTTAGAAGTGCTTCGACAGCCTTTGGAGGATCGTCATATAACGATTTCTCGTGCCAAATACACGGTCACTTACCCTTGTAGCTTTATGTTTGTGGCGAGTATGAATCCCTGTCCTTGTGGCTACTTTGCCGATCCTACGCATCATTGTGTGTGTACTCCGGGGCAGATACAGAAGTATCTTGCGAAGATATCAGGGCCTCTCATGGATCGAATTGACATCCAATGCGAGATAGCTCCGCTCCCTTTCAAAGACATCTCACAAGCAGCTGCAGGCGAATCGAGTGCTGTTATTCGTGAAAGAGTTATCCGAGCGCGAGCCATACAGACGGAGCGTTTCCGTGAATACCGCAATGTTCATTGTAATGCACAGATGTCTGAGCGGCTCATCCACACGTTTGCTGAACCAGACGCAGCCTCTATGGAGTTGCTTCGGAATGCTATGGAGCGGTTGAAACTGTCGGCGCGTGCTTACAACAGAATACTGAAAGTGGCTCGTTCGATAGCCGACTTAGATGGTTCTGAGGCTGTCCTTTCACAGCACATAGCCGAGGCGATAGGTTATAGAAACTTAGATAGAAGTGATTGGGCAGAGCGTTGAGTAAAAGTAAATGGACATGAAGAAAATACTTATTTTATTGTTTCTTTCAGTTAATCTTATGATAGTTGCACAGACAGAACGACCTATTACTCCCGTTGATTGGGACTATATTCGGACGGAAGTAGAGCATAATCCGAAGCGAGTGAAGACTTTGGTAGAACGTATGGCATTATTGCGTATGGATTCGACAATGACAAGTCAGGATCGTATCTTGGCTTTCTTTGGTCAATCGTACATCAGTTGTGGTGAGGAAATGAACGTTTGTAGGGATATGAAAGACTCTCTTCGTTGTCGCAAGATGGAAGTTGTTAGTGAATTGGCAGACTCTATATTGAAGGTAAACCCATTGAGTTTGGATGCCTTAATAGGTAAGTTAAGTTATTATTCAGACCTCGCTAACAATCATCCTGATAGGTCATGGAGTGTTGAGGAAGATGTTAAGAAGACCCTTCTACGCACTGAGCTGATTTTAAATACCATTGCTATGACTGGTGATGGAAGTAAGATTCATCCCTTTGCTATTACTTGCGTTGCCGATGAATACAACTTTATTCGTTATTATCTAAAGATTTCCAATATAAAAGGGCAAGCCTTTCTGGGCGATACAGATCGTATCTCTTTGGGAGAGTCAAACGAATTTTATAAAGAGAAAAACGTTTATTTTGATATTACTAGATGTCTTGAACTTGAGCAGAAGGGCTTTAGTAGGAAATAAACGAGGTTATTGTTATAGGATAAAAACAGGCTTTCTGTTTCTTAGAAGAATACTTCTAATCTGCCAGATAAGCATCTCTTTCGTCATTATATGTAGGTAGATGTATTTGTCGAAGTATCCTCTTGAAACTAAAAATAGTCTATTTTTATTTAAAGGTTAGTTTGTTTTATAAAGAAAAATAGACTAATTTTTCTTGCAAATATCCCTAGTCTCCATTTTAGTTAATTCTCTCTTCTTGTTGTCAAAGGTTTTGGTTTCACTATACAGAGGGCTTCTCTCTGACCTTATTTATCTACTTGTTACATTGATTTAACTCTCCTGTTATGGTAAAGTTGGTGCAATTTTAACCCATTTCATCGGTTTTTCTTATGGTAAAAGGTTGTTTGATTTTATGTTTATAACCTACTAGTAGGATAGCAACTCATTATCCAATTTCCTCATAAATATTATTGATTCTGTAAGATAAAGGCATCATTTAAATGTTAATAAATAGTACTATATGATACTTATCATTTAGTATCAAGGCTTATAACTAACGTTGTATTTTGTTGTATGAAGTATGTTCTAAGTTGTTGATAATCAATTAATATTGTTTGTACATTTGCTTGACTACCTTTATTTAAGTATATTAAAGGCTTTTTTTTTGTTATCTTTGCACATACTTTCCTATAGGGACATTGTCTCATAGAAGAGCGTAGATAGAAGTATTAAAAACATAAATCAAAACAAAAGAACAATCATGAAGCCATTGCAAACAGAGAACAGTTCATGGCGCAAAGTACTTACCCTTGCGGTGGGACTAGCCTGTACGTTGGACGTAGCTGCTCAAAATTTCAATGTAAAGGGTTCCGTAACTGACCAGAATGGAGAGCCTATTATAGGTGCTACCATTATGGAGGAAGGAACCAAGAATGGTGTAGTAACAGACATTGATGGTCACTTCACTTTGCCTGTTACAAGTGCTAAATCTCGTATTCGAGTAACTTACATCGGCTACAAGACGCAGGAGATTCCTGTTGCAGGGAAGTCCGATTTCAATGTAAAGTTGCAGGAAGATGCAGCTAATTTGGATGAGGTTGTAGTTGTCGGATATGGTACGATGGACAAGAAGGAACTTACTTCTGCTGTGTCTCACGTATCTTCTAAGAACTTCACACAAGTAGCAAGTGTAGACCCATCTATGATGATTCAAGGTAAGGTGGCT
>QWCF01000049.1_pt1 | contig 88121 bp, 75 predicted proteins | sample 1972521 | NCBI WGS metagenome assembly QWCF01 (sample SAMN09866715, study PRJNA288562) | Human oral metagenome isolate term4_saliva, whole genome shotgun sequencing...
TGCCATCATCATCATATTTCCCGTGGCTAATTCACCACCACCGATTAGAATACAAATCAAACAAATAGGAAACACGGCTGCACCAAGTAATGTTGATAGTCCACTCCACTCTGGAGGAATACTGCTCACGACTTTTAAATAGGCCATATAACCAAAACTCACATAGCCGCCACCTAAAAAGCTTAAAATAGCCAGTGTTTTTAGGTGTCCTTCCGACTTAGCATAACTTTTATCGATAACATCTTGTAAGATTTCGTGGGGATAAAGATCGCGATGCTGCATAGTTGTACCTCTAGTGAAAATAAGACGGTAAAAATGTAGCAAAGTACATCGCAAAACCGAAAGAATTGTTAAGTATATATATTGATTTTTAGTTATAACAAAATTGAATAATAATCCGAACCTAAAATTAGGTGTTTGAGTTTTTTGGGGAGGAGAAAAAGAGCGGTCAAATTTTCAGGTGTTTTTGCAAAAATTGTTTTTATAACTCTTTGACTGTATTTTGCTAATCTAAATCAAATTTTTTGCATTTGCGCTTTAATTCATCTAATGAAACGTGATATTCTATACTCCATAGTTCACGCTTTGCGTGTCTAATTTATCTTTCTTAAAACGAAAACTAAGGTATTTGACATGTCTAAAAATTTAATTCTTATCCTTAACTGTGGTAGCTCATCTTTAAAATTTGCTATCTTAGATCCTAAAACAGGTGATGAAAAATTATCTGGTTTAGCAGAAGCATTCCATTTAGAAGATGCACGTATTAAATGGAAATTACACGGTGAAAAAGGTAATGCAGAGTTAGGTGCAGGAGCTGCTCACAGCGAAGCGCTTTCTTTCATCGCAAATGAGTTATTATCAGAAGAATTAAAAGCAAGCATTGGTGCTATCGGTCACCGTATCGTTCACGGTGGTGAAAAATTCACTTCATCTGTAGTGATCAATGATGATGTTGTTAAAGGTATTGAAGAAGCAATTCAATTCGCACCGCTTCACAACCCTGCTCACTTAATCGGTATCAAAGAAGCATTCCGCATTTTCCCTGAATTAAAAGAGAAAAACGTTGCAGTATTCGACACTGCATTCCACCAAACTATGCCAGAAGAAGCATACCTATATGCTCTTCCATATGCTTTATATAAAGAACACGGCGTTCGCCGTTATGGTGCACATGGTACAAGCCATTTATTCATTTCTCGTGAAGTGGCTGAACGCGTGGGTAAACCAGTTGATCAAACAAACGTTATCGTATGTCACTTAGGTAACGGTGGTTCTGTTTCTGTAGTTCGTAACGGTAAATGTATCGATACTTCAATGGGTTTAACTCCATTAGAAGGTTTAGTAATGGGCACACGTTCTGGTGATATCGACCCTGCAATCGTATTCTACCTATACAAAAACTTAGGTATGTCAATGGATCAAATCGAAGAGACCTTAGTGAAAAAATCGGGTCTTTTAGGTTTAACTGAAGTAACTAGTGACTGCCGTTATGCGGAAGACAACTACGATGATACTTCTAAACCAGAAGCAAAACGTGCATTAGATGTTTATAGCTACCGTTTAGCGAAATACATCGGTGCATATATGGCAATCTTAGGAGACTCTCACTTAGATGCTATCGCATTTACAGGTGGTATTGGTGAAAACTCTGCTCACGTTCGTGAATTAGCATTAAATCACTTAAAACTATTTGGTGTTAAATTAGACCACGATCGCAACCTTGCAGCACGTTTCGGTAAAGAAGGTGTAATTACAGCTGATGATTCTACATTTAAAGCAATGGTAATCCCAACAAATGAAGAATTAGTGATTGCACAAGATACTGCTGAATTAGCACTATAATTTCTAAGGGCAGACTACTCTGCCCTTTCATTTTTATATCAATTTGGAAGAAATAAAATGTCTAGAACAATTATCTTAATCCCTACTACCACTGGTGTAGGTTTAACGAGTGTGACTTTAGGTCTTGTTCACGCACTTGAACAAAAAGGCACTAAAGTGGGTTTCTTAAAACCGATTGCACAACCAATCACAGGTGAAGATACATTAGACCGCTCTACTTCAATTATCAAAGCAACTCGCACAACTGAAGTGGGCGAACCGTTTATGTTAAGCGAAGCAGAAACACTAATCGGTCAAAACCAAATGGATGTATTGTTAGAGAAAATCGTAGAACGCCACCAAGCATTATCAAAAAATAATGAAGTGATCGTGGTAGAAGGTTTAATTCCTACACGTAAAAATGCATACGCAAACAGTGTAAACTATGAAGTGGCTCAAGCATTAGATGCGGAAATCGTATTAGTCGCAGCACCAGGTTCAGATAAACCAGCTCAATTAAAAGAGCGTGTTGAAGCAGCAGCATCAGAATTCGGTGGCCGTAACAACCCTAACCTTTTAGGTGTAGTCATCAATAAATTCAACGCACCTGTAGATGAATCAGGTCGCACTCGCCCAGATTTAACTGAAATCTTCGACTCTTTCCAACACAGCACACAAAACGTGGCTGAAGTTGAAGCCTTATTCGCAAAAAGCCCAATCAAACTGCTTGGCTGTATTGAATGGAAAGCAGACTTAATCGCAACACGTGCAATTGACCTTGCAAAACACTTACATGCATCGATCATCAATGAAGGTGAATTAAATACTCGTCGTATCCGTGGTGTAAGTTTCTGTGCACGTAGCTTACCGCATATGGTAGACCACTTCAAAGCGGGCAATTTATTAGTAACTTCTGCAGACCGTCCTGAAGTATTAGTAGCTGCATCATTAGCGGTAATGAATGGCGTAGAAATTGGTGCTATCTTATTAACAGGTGGATACAAAATCGAAAATAACATCGCAAAACTTTGCCAACAAGCATTCGAAACTGGCGTTCCTGTTTTCCGTGTTGAAGGCAACACATGGCAAACCGCACTTAACCTTCAAAGTTTCAGCTTAGAAGTTCCAGCCGATGATAAAGAACGTATCAACGAAATTAAAGAATACGTAGCAAGTTCATTAAATGCTGGCTTCATCGAAGAAGTAGCGAAAGGTGCAACTCGTGCACGACGCTTATCTCCTGCTGCATTCCGTTATCAATTAACTGAATTTGCACGTTCAGCGAAAAAACGTATCGTCTTACCAGAAGGTGATGAACCTCGTACAATTAAAGCTGCTGCATTATGTGCAGAACGTGGTATCGCAGAATGTATCTTACTTGCGAATCCAACTGATGTTCAACGTGTGGCTGAAGCACAAGGCGTAACCTTAGGTAAAGGCATTACTATCATCAACCCTGCTGATGTGCGTGAAAACTATGTGGCTCGTTTAGTTGAGTTACGTAAAGCGAAAGGTATGACTGAAGAGTCTGCTCGTGAGCAATTAGAAGACACCGTAGTACTTGGTACTATGATGTTAGAAGCAAATGAAGTAGATGGCTTAGTGTCAGGTGCAGTTCACACCACAGCAAACACCATTCGCCCACCAATGCAGATCATCAAAACGGCACCAGGTAGCTCAATTGTTTCTTCTATCTTCTTTATGTTATTACCAGACCAAGTATTGGTGTATGGTGACTGTGCGGTAAACCCAGATCCAAATGCAGAACAATTAGCAGAAATTGCAATCCAATCAGCAGACTCTGCGAAAGCCTTTGGTATTGACCCGCGTGTTGCGATGATCTCTTACTCAACAGGTACATCAGGTTCTGGTGCAGACGTTGAGAAAGTGAAAGAAGCAACTCGCATTGCGAAAGAAAAACGCCCAGACTTAATCATTGACGGTCCATTACAATATGACGCAGCGGTGATGGAAGATGTAGCTCGTTCTAAAGCACCTAACTCACCGGTGGCAGGTAAAGCTACCGTGTTTGTATTCCCAGACTTAAATACAGGTAACACCACATATAAAGCGGTACAACGCTCTGCAGATCTCGTTTCAATCGGTCCTATGCTTCAAGGTATGCGTAAACCAGTAAATGACTTATCTCGTGGTGCATTAGTAGACGATATCGTTTACACTATCGCATTAACTGCAATTCAAGCGACACAAGCTTAATTATTTTTTCCTAGGTAACTAAGTTACCCTAGGTTAGGTATAATTCAGCCCCTTTGGGGCTGTTTTTATATGCAAAAAAATTCTAAAAAACCACCGCTTGCAGCCTAAAATATCCTTATCCAAATGAGAATTATTCTGTTATGATGTTGTTAATTCTTATCACACGAGGATAACAAAATGTCTGTTCAACAACTCATTTCACAACTTACCAACATTGTCGGTACGCATCATATTATTACTGACCCAGCTAAAACAGAAGCTTATCGAAGTGGTTACCGATTTGGTACGGGGAATGCGATTGCTGTGGTTCGCCCTGCTACTCTACTTGAGTTTTGGAATATCATAAAAGCCTGTGTTGAACACGATGTGATTGTTATCAACCAAGCGGCAAATACAGGCTTGACAGGCGGATCTACACCGGACGGCAATAATTACGACCGAGATATTGTCATCATCAATGCAATGCGAATTGATGGCATTCAACTCATCAACAATGCTTCCCAAGTCGTCTGCTTGCCAGGCTCTACCCTCAACGAATTAGAAAATCAACTTAAACCATTTGGTCGTGAACCACACTCCGTTATCGGATCATCTTGCATCGGTGCTTCTGTTATCGGCGGGATTTGTAACAACTCAGGGGGAGCTCTAGTCCAACGCGGACCTGCTTATACAGAAATGGCACTTTTCGCTCAGCTCAATGAAAAAGGCGAGTTAGAACTAAAAAACCATTTAGGCATTGATTTAGGCGAAACACCAGAAGAAATCTTAACTAACCTACAAGAAAAACGTTATCAGGTTAAAGATATCCAACAAGATTGTGGACGTGGACACGACAATCACTACTGCAACCACGTTCGCCAAGTCGATGAGGACTCCCCTGCTCGCTTCAATGCAGATCCAGCTCGCCACTATGAAGCCTCTGGCAGTGCGGGTAAACTTGCCATTTTTGCTGTACGTTTAGATACCTTCCAACTTGAAAAAGAGACCGCCGTTTTCTATATCGGCACCAATCAAACATCCTTATTAAACGATATTCGCCGCCATATGTTAGCGAATTTTGAAGTTTTGCCAATTTCAGGCGAATATATCCATCGTGATGCATTCGACATCGCTGCAAAATATGGTAAAGATACTTTCTGGGTCATCAAAAAATTTGGTACGCATTGGCTACCAAAACTCTTTGCCTTAAAAGCTAACGTGGATCGTATAGGTAAAAAATTCGCCTTCTTACCGCAACATTTAAGCGATAAATTTATGCAAACTGTCTCTAAATTTATTCCTGAACACTTGCCGAAAAGTTTGTGGGATTATCGAGATAAATATGAACATCATCTTATTGTAAAAATGGGTGGTAAAGGCGTACAAGAGGCTCGTGAATACTTAAAATCTTACTTTGCGGATAATACAAAAGGCGGATATTTTGAGTGTAATGCAATAGAAACCCAAGCAGCAATGCTCCATCGCTTCGCAGTTGCCAGTGCGGCAATTCGCTATCGTGCGATTCACGAAAAAGAAGTCGAAGATATTGTTGCCTTAGATGTGGCTTTACGCCGTAATGACCAAGATTGGTTTGAAGTGTTACCGCCAGAAATTGATAACAAAATCAGCCATAAACTTTACTACGGACACTTTATGTGCCACGTTTTCCACCAAGATTATATCGTGAAAAAAGGTTTTGATTGCGAAGAATTAGAACACGAAATGTTGAAATTGCTCGACAAACGTGGTGCACAATACCCTGCCGAACATAACGTAGGGCATTTATATGAAGCTAAACTAACGCTTAAAAAATTCTATAAAGCCTTAGATCCAACTAACAGTTTCAACCCTGGTATTGGTAAAACCACGAAGAAAAAATATTGGGCGGAATAATCTTCTAAATGGCAAACAAGCGGTCAAATTTAACCGCTTGTTTACTCATCCTTATCTCACTACTGCCTTACCCCCATCAAAATCCGATCCGCAAATTTTCCGATGCTGACACCAAAATTATTTGAACGATTCCAATCCATAAGAGTACGAAAGTTGTTAGTCACTAAAAATGCTCTACCCGCTTCTTTATCAGGGCGAATGAGCCAGAGATTAGCATTTTTCATCTTATCTAGCTTTTCAATCTCTTGGTCAGTTGGGTAAGCAAGATAAATACCCCAAGCCTGCCACTCTCCTAAATTTTTAGCTTTATTTTCCTCAAGTCCTGAGAAAGAGAGATCAATAGGATTATTGAATTTTACTTCCACTCCCCAAGGCAATTTATTATCCCAGCCGACGGTTGAAAGGTAAGAGGCAATAGAAGCAAAAGCATCATATTCATTGTTCCAAATATCTTTTTTGCCATCATTATCGCCATCGGCTGCATAAGCTAAATAAGCGGTTGGTATAAATTGAGTTTGCCCCATTGCCCCCGCCCAAGAGCCTTTCATTTCCGAGCGTTTAAGCGTACCGTTATCCAACATCTTCATCGCATTAACAAACTCTTGGGTGAATAATTTCTCACGACGTCCATCAAATGCTAGTGTCGCTAATACTGAAAGCACATCAAAATTGCCTTGATAATTTCCGAAACTGCTCTCCATTCCCCATAATGCCAGCAGATATTCTTTCTGTACGCCATATTTTTGACTGGCTTTGGTTAAGGGCAAGTTATAATCGTACCAACGTTTTACTGCCATATCGACTTTAGCTTGCGTCAGTACCTTGTTTAGATAATTTGTTACGCCATTAGGATTAGGTGGCGGCGTATTTGGGGAGCGTTTTCGAGCCGTTTGTTGTTGATCTAACTGCACTGCTCTTACGTTGTAGTTAATCAAATTCTGTGCATTTAAGACACGTTCTGAAACTCCCTCGCCTGCTGCTTTCTGTTTTAGAAAAGAGACATAATCATTAAAATTGCTTACCGAACGTACTTTGCTATAAGCCACATCCATTGGCAAAGGTGCATAGAGCATATAATTCTGCTTATTGCTTGAGCAGCTTACCAACGTGAGTGTTAAAAATATCAGCGGGAAAAGTAAAAATTTTTTAGATTTCATCTTTATTCAATTAAATATTGACCATACGATTAGGGCGAATCACATTATCCTCGGTAATTTCCGCCACGCCCAAGAATTGCTGTGTGTTTGAAAAGAGTCGCACAAGTCCATAAACTTGCTCGCCATTTTCAAATTTCACTCTTTGACCAAATTTAACCGCTTTAGTTTGTGATTCATCTAAATTTATTTGCGGAAGACTTGCTACAGCAGTATCCATCGGTAATAACAAGCGATGTAATTCTTGTTGTGGAAAGCTCTCTGCCAATAATTGCAATTCCTCAATTGGCATCATTTCTTTAACAGGATAATCTGCCACCGCCAAACGGCGTAGTACGGACACATGTGCACCACAACCCAGCACTTCGCCCAAATCATCCACTAACGTGCGGATATAAGTTCCTTTCGAACAATGCACTTCAAGCGACAAATAAGGGGCTTGATATTTAACAAATTTCAGCTCAAAAATAGTAATCGGACGAGCTTCGCGCTCTACCGTAATGCCTTTGCGTGCATATTCATAAAGTGGCTTGCCATTATGTTTAAGGGCAGAAAACATCGTAGGCACTTGCAAAATATCGCCACGGAATTGCGGCAATGCAGCCAAAATATCCGCTTCAAGCACATTCACTTCACGGGTTTCCACCACTTGCCCTTCGGCATCGGAAGTATCTGTACGTTCGCCCAATTTCGCCGTCACAAAATAACGCTTGTCCGAATCCAACAAAAACTGCGAAAACTTGGTTGCCTCACCTAAACAGATCGGCAACATCCCTGTCGCTAAAGGATCAAGAGCCCCCGTATGCCCCGCTTTATTGGCTTGAAACAGGCGTTTCACCTTCTGCATAATATCGTTAGACGACATACCCTGCGGCTTATCTAATAGAAAAACACCATGAACATCACGGAATTTTTTACGAGGTCTGCCCACCGATTAGTCCTCTTTGTGTTTTGCTTCATCTTCACGAATCACGTTAGACACAAGGTTCGACATACGCATACCTTCGACCAACGACTCATCATAAATAAAACGCAATTCAGGCACAATACGCAAGCGCATCACCTTACCCACCAAAGAACGGATATACGGGCTGGCTTTCTCCAAGCCTTTCATCCCTTGTACAATCGCCTCCTGATCGTTATCAAACAAGAAGGTCACAAAAATTTTGGCATACGCCAAATCACGCGACACTTCCACATCCGACACCGTTACCATCCCAATACGCGGATCTTTCACCTCACGTTGTAAAATCACCGCTACTTCTTTTTTTAACTCTTGTGCAACACGGTCGCTGCGTTTAAATTCTCTGCTCATTATCTTTATCCTATAAAATCGTAAAAGTGCTATATTTTACTGGAGTTTACGGAAATTAGCACGAAAAATCACAGCAACCACTATGTTAGATAATCCGCCACTGAATCAAAAAGACTTTCTCTTCTTCCATCCTTTGTTGCGTTTTAGCACGTAATGCTTTCAGCAGGTGCATTTCCTCATCTTGAATTTCATCTTGCACATCATCAAGTTCATTGCGTGCTTTGCGAAGCTGTTTGCGTAATTTAGAAATGGATTCTTGCAAATCAATTTGGCGTGCTAAGTCATTTTCCGTCACCATCTCACGTTCTTTTGCTCGCATTTCCTCTTTAATCTCTAAAATCAAATCTTCCACTGCTTGCATTTGGTCTTTTGCCCAAGCCTGAATACGCAACATTTCCGTTTTCAATAAAGCATCATTTTCCACCTGAATCTGTTGCTTCGCATGCCCAATTTGTTGATGGATTAAATCTGCAAAAGCAAGCGGTGGATTTTCTGTCAAACTTTTCACTTTTGCAGAAAGAGAAAACAGACGTTGGCTAAATTCGCCATCGGTAATCGCATTTCCATCTTGATCGCAAATACTAAACACCAACGCATCTTGTTTTTCCACTGGCGATGTGACGCAAATTTTATCTAATTTCAACCAGCCTGATTGTCCTTGATAACGTTCTAACAAACTGATTTTTTCAGGATAATGGGCATAATCGAACACTAAAGCCACATCAGGCGTTTGGGCATTGAGTGCCGTCTGAACACAATATTGCCCCAACGGTTGATGAAGGCGATATTCTTGCCCTGAAATCTGTTGAGAACGGTTTTTCTTCGGCAACAAATAACGCCCGAGCGAAACCCCACCCACAGGCGAATCATTCAGCAAGAAATACCAATCGGAATGGTTAAAAGTAGCTTTATCCGCCAACGCAAATTGTGTCACCCCCCAGAACCACTGCTCCATCGCACTTAACCGCTCCCGTGCCATCACTTTTAAGCGATCAAGCACCGATTGATCAAACCGTTCCACCAAGGCTTCTTGCGTTTCTTTCATACGGTCGCTGATTCTATCGGCAAATTTCGCTTGCAGTTCATCAAAGGCATGCTGAATTGCTTTTTCTGTTCGACAAGTGGCATAAATGTTGGCGATTTGATTTTCAATATCCACGCCCGATTCAATCTGCCCCAGTACTTCATCAGAAGCCCCTAACACACCTTGGAAAAGCTTAAATTTCTCCGTGAGTAGCTCCAACACGCGTTGATCGGCAAAATTACGTTTATTAAGAAAATTCACCACAACTACATCAAATTTTTGACCATAACGATGACAACGCCCAATCCGTTGCTCTACTCGTTGCGGATTCCAAGGCAAATCGTAGTTAATCAGTAGCGAACAAAATTGCAAGTTTACCCCTTCGCTTGCCGCTTCCGTAGCAATCATAATCTGTGCATTTTCGCGGAAATGTGCAATCAAGGCGGAACGTTTATCTACATCAACCGATCCTGTTACTTTTTCCGTCCCCGCATTGCGTGCTAACCAATCATGGTAAATTTGGGTAGATTGTGCATCGTTATTCGTCCCACTAAACATGACTACCTGATTGGCATAGCCATTTTTTAGTAAGAAATCATACAAATAATGTTGCGTGCGAACTGATTCCGTAAAAATAATCGCCTTTTGTGCCGCCCCCAGTTTCGCCATTTCACCAAAGCCTGTTTGCAAGGCTTTTAATAACGCATTGAGTTTACTGTCGCCGACTAAACTTTCTGCTAAGCGAATAAAGCCTTCAATTTCGCGAATCTCTTTATCTAACGCATTGAGATTTAACGTGACGCCCGTTTCTGGCGTTTCTTCATCAGCGTCTAAATCCTCATCGTTTACGCCTTCATCAGCTAATAATTCATCAACGACAGCAAGTTCAGAAGAAAGCTCGCCTGTATTTTTCAACGATAACAAGCGGTCTAAAATCGCACGTAAAGTGCCGAGCACCGCCTGTGGGCTGGAAGCCAACAATTTACGCAAAATCAATGCTGTCAAATGTTTGTGCTGTTTCGGCAAAGCGTAAATCGTCTCTTTATGTAGAAAATCGGAAATCGCCTCATAAAGTTGTTGTTCCGCATCACTCGGCATAAATTCCTGAGTGATGGTTTTCCGCTCCGTATAACGCACATATTCCAGCACATTTTTCCGCAACGTCCGCTTAATAAACTTCGCCATGCGGCTTTTCAGCTCGCTTAAATTCCCTTTTCGCACAAACTCTTTTTGGAAGAATTTTTTATCGCCGAATAAATGCTCATCTAATAATGTTGATAAGCCATAAAGCTCCATCAATGAATTTTGCAATGGCGTTGCCGTCAGCAACAATTTCCGCTTGCCGCCAAAGGCTTGACGCATTGCCTTACCCATTTTGTTATCGATTTTGTAAGCGTTACGCATTTTGTGTGCTTCATCAATCACCACCAAATCCCAATCAAATTGCTTAAAGGTAGCCATCTCTTTGGTAGCATATTGGTGCGAAACGATCATCACTTGTTGTTCTAGATGGTTTTTGCAAAAATGCAGCAATTTTGAACCGCTCTTTTGCCGCATTTCTGCCATCACAACTGCTTTATCAACGACCAATGTCGGCAAATTAAATTTCTCGGCAAGTTCATTTGCCCACTGTTTCCGTAAAATCGCAGGGCAAACAATCAGCAGTTTGCGTTTCCGCTCCGCCCACATTTGGCAAATTACTAAGCCTGCTTCAATAGTTTTTCCTAAACCAACTTCATCAGCAAGTAAAACACCTTCTTGTAGCGGATTTTTCAATGCAAACAACGCCGCATCAATCTGATGCGGATTCAGATCGACTTTCGCATCAAATAACGATTGCGACAAACGGTTCTCATCGGTGCGACGGCAACTGATTTCATTGGCAAAATAGCGTGCATGATAAGACGTAATACCATAAACGGTTGCATTATTCATCGTTCATTCTCCCAAACATTTCCGCCAAGTAGTTTTCATTCTTCATAAATAAAATATGTTGTTCAGCAAGTTCTTCTTCCGTTTTGTGCATATTCGTCCAATCCGCTAAATCGGTAACGGAAAGAATAAAGCTATTCAAAACCAAATTCGGATCGCCGATTTTTTCCTGCCAGGTTTTCACTTCTTGATAAAGCCCGAATTTCGGATCTTGTTCGCTCATATTGCGTATGCCTTTCGGATCAACAAAATTCAACCATTGCTTGCCCGATTGATGATCCACCACCCAAAGCAAGAAATCAGGATAAAAATTCCCTGCCAGTGCAAAGCCTAATCCTCTATCTTTCTTATCCGCGTTTCGCATTAAATAGAGCGACTTACCACCCAGCCATTCTGCCAGCTTGCCCGATTCTTCCGCTTTCATTAAATCGTGCACAAATTTTTGTTCACTTTCGGCTTTTATCGGCAATGGTGAAAGTTTTACAGGTAGATCCGATTTTTCCAAATGTAATAACGGCGAGAATAGATGTGCTTTAAAACAGATCATCTGCAACTCGTTAAATGGTCTTGGGAAATTCATCGCTTTTTCCAGATCACGCTCGCGCACCAATTTTGCTAATGCTTCCAATTTTTCGACTGCACTTTCACGGTTATAAACGGCAGGATCTTCACGCAACTCAAACTGATATTTATCCAACAGCGAACCATTTTCTTCCGTCACATAAGTCATTTCAAAGAATTGATTTTCATAGGCAGATTTTAGGCGTTGATAGAACTGCTCCGTGTAGTTTTTCAGCAGTTCGATAAGAATCTCTTGTTGCTTTTCCACATCAGCAAAGCGGTGGATTTCCATGCTAGAAGCAGGGGAATATAAACGATACCAGTTGTGGTTCTCTGCTACGAATTTTTGCAAGCCTATTTTACTTACGCGTAAGTTTGACCAAGTACGTTCCATTTTGTATTGTTGCAATGTAAGATAAATTGCATCCCAATCGAAAAAATCGACCGCTTGCGGATTGAGTTTTACTTCTAATCGCTCATCATTGAGCGATTGGCGGATCATATTTTGGCTCGAACTCATCGCTTCCAATTTCGGATATAAATCCATCTCTACCAAAATCGGCTTAATTTTGCTCTGATATTTTTCAGGCACTTTGTATAGCTCTGCCGTTTCTTGGCGTTTAAAACCCATTTTCTGGTTATCTTTGTAGCCATCTTTTAAACGTAGCGTTTTAAGTTGCACGCCTTGTGGCAAAGTTTTCACCACAGGAAATTCCACTTGCAAGGTTTCTTCCGTGTTCACGCCCTCTTCCAACAAATATTCGCGGAATTTCTGCATATAATCGGCTTTTATCCCAAATACATTCAACGTTTCTAGCTTATCCAAGCCCAACCCTCGCGGTGGTTTTACCGTTCGTTTAAGGGAAAAGCCCTCCCCTTTCAACCGCACGCCACGCCCGAAAAGCTGGATAATCTGCGAACCTTCACTTTTGCCCATATTGAGCAAGCCCATGGTAGAAACCCGCCAGCTCGACCACCCTTCGGTAAATTTCCGCGAACCGATCAATAAATTAAGTTCACTATTTTTACGATTAATCTCCGCAAACAAACCTGGTGAAAATTCATCACTTCTCAAGGTTAAATGGTCGTGCTTCGCCGCCTCTTTGATTAAGGCATTACTGTCGCCCACATTGATCACGCCAAATGGCGTATGCCCGCCCACACTTAAGGCTACTTCACCGCTGGCTTTTTTGATTTGCACTAATTCAAGCTGCTGTGCACTTTCCGCATTAAACACTTGCTTCAAAATATCCGCATATAACCCTTCAACATCTCCCTGCCAATCCATTAAATGATGAAAACGATGTTTAAAAATCGCATTGCCTTTGCTGTCTAGCAACGTGGTTTTATCTTCCATAAATTCTGTCAGCCACGTCAAAACTTGCGAGCGATGTTGCGGATTTAAGAAAAATGCCAATAAGGAAATCACTTGAAAAATATCGCTATCTTCCGCATTCACCGTATTGCCCACAAAAATCCACAGCGGTTTTTCAAGGTTGTAAGCGGTCAATTTGGGTTGATGTTTTGCAAAAAGATATTGCTGTTGATAAAAAGAAAGCAAGCAAGCGATAAAATACTTCTGCAGATTTTCCGCATTGTCGTAATCTTCCGCTTTCATATTCAAAATCAAGCTCTCTTTGCCATAGCCGTCCGCATAGAAAAATTTGTAGGAATAATCGAACAACACGCATTTCGCATAGGTTTCAAACACCGATTTTTGGCGTGCTTCTTGCTTATCCGCATAGCTTAACGACAGTTTCTGCACGTCCGCTTTTTTGCTAATGCCCTGCGCTTTGCCCAGTTTTTTCTGAATCTCAAACTGCATATCTACAACGGTTTTGCGATCTTTCACCGCTTGTCCGAAAGTTGCTGAATACTCAAAGGCAAACCCATCACCAATCATTCGTTGGCGACGGCTCAACCATTCGTTACCTGATGAACCACGATGCCCTTCATCAATCAAAATCAACTTATTCATGGAAGAAAAGCTCTCCACCGCCACGGTGCTTTCACCTGTTTTTTCAGAAAGTTTGCTGATTTCAATAATTTGAATATCGTTAAATAAACCGTTGGATTGCACGCCTTTATTTCTATCAAATATTGTCGCTGATAAATTAGAGGCGATAAATTCGTTCAAATGTTGTTTTGATAATCCTTCATTCGGTGTAATCACAAACACGGTTAAATCATGACGGTTTTTGCAATAATCTAAATACTGCAAAATGTTCACGTGCATTAACAGCGTTTTACCACTGCCCGTTGCATTCCAAAAAGCGATTTTATTTAAATCTTCTTTGGTGTAAGACTGAAATTCAGGTGCTTGAGCATCTTCCGCTAAATGTGCTTTTAATTGGGCATTCAGTTGGCTTAACAATTTTTCAGGGTGATTAAAATAAAAATCCAAATAAATTTCTGCAAATAATAGTGAGAGATATTGGAAATATTTTAGATTTAAAATATGCCCTTCAGTTTTATTGCGTTGTTCGGTAATTTGTTGCCAATGTTTAATGATATTGAGATCGTAACGGCGTAAATCGTTATGCGAAATCAAATCTGTTTCAAATAATTGATTTGTCAGCTCGTGGAAAAATTCTGTTTGTCCATCAGAGGCAATGCCCTCTTTATCGCCTAAACGATCTTTGAATGCCTTTAAATCTTGTTGATTAAAGAGCGATAACACCCATTGGTTTAATATTAAATCTTGGTGAAAAGTGCGTGACATTTTAGTTTCCTTTATTTTATCAATCACGAGGTTGATTTTACTTCTGCCAAATCTCCCCTACCCCTCTTTGCTAAAGAGGGGAGATTTCTTGAATACATTAATAATTATTGTCTTATTTACATTATGGCTAAGTAATATTGAAGTAAAAAACAGATATTAACTTTTGCTTTGCTCTAATCCCCTCTTTAGCAAAGAGGGGGAGGGGAGATTTGGCAGAAGTTATTGCAATCTCATAAGTCACTCATTCCGCCATTCCCATTATTCACATCACCCAAACATACGCTCTAAAAACTCCGCTTCAATCGACCGCACTTTAAGCGTTTTCACCACGTCATCGCTATCGGCAAACACCGTCGGAATATTATGATCGCCGTTGATATACACCACATCAAACTCGCTATCTTGCGGGTTGATATCACGGCTTTCTAAATAACGATTCAACTCTTCATAGCCCACACAATTAACATCTCGCCAAATAATTAGCGTTTTTTCACCGCTTGGCAATTTACCTAAAACCGTGACAATGCCTCGTTTTTTACGCTCATCATTCACCTGCTCTACACGCAACCCAATCAAATAATTAAAGGTTTCTACCAAGTCGATTTTTTGAGCATGATACACCCCTACTGAGCTGGTAGCGATATTCAATTCATAATCAAACGGCTTGGCGAAATGATCGGTAGAAAGCAACGAACCACGGCTTTCCACATCCAGCATATAGTGCAATAAATAATCTTGTTGCACCTGTTCATCAAAATCAAATTGATTACTTGGCTTACGTAATTCCAAATTGTTTAGGGTGTCTTCATAGCTTTCGAGCTTCAACACTTTCACAATTTGCGACACGCCATTGGAACCATTTTCCTCCGCTTCAGGCTTGCCCTCTTTCCATTTTTCGCTAAAAATCACTTTTTGCACGCGAGGTTTTAATACCGTGTCAAAATATTCTCCTTGTTCCACCAGAATATATTTACGGTTGCCGTTGTCTTCTCGGTTAAGGTTGATTACGGCGTGGGCAGTTGTGCCAGAGCCTGCGAAGTAGTCCATATAAATAGGTAATTTTTCATTATGCAGTTGAAAAATTTTCTGCATAAACTCAATAGGCTTAGGCTTTATTTTATTTAATTTTTCTTTTGGGATAGCATTATTAAATAAAGCGTGAAGTAGTTTTGTACCATTTGTTGTTGTCCCTACATCATCCCAAAGTGTATTTGTGACCTTACCCTTTTCTTTTGCCTCTTCATAAAAACGTTTAAAAGCAGGTTTTGTTTTACCTGTTTTTCCAAACAAAATTCTGCCGTCTTTCAAATATGCATCAACCGTTTCTTTTTCAAACCGCCAACAACGGCCTTCTGGTGGATAAAATGTTTCGCCTGTATTTGGGTTTGTAATACCATAACTTAAATTTTCTCTTACATTTGGCGCGTCCAAAGGATCTAATTTCCATGCCCCACGTAGATCATTGTCTGGATTTTCAAAGCCATCCATTGTTTCAGGCAATCTGAATTTACTTTTATTTTTATCTAATACAACTTTATTTTTTGCAAAAAATGTTGTGTGATTGATTGCCCCTGAAATTAAAGCATCGCTAGACATTGATTTTCGGCTATTCCAAATAATATCGCCAACAAAATTATCATTTCCAAAGCTATCTGCCATTAAAATTTGTAAACGAGCATACTCTCCATCATCTGTACTAACCCAAATGCCTGAATTATCTTGAATTAAATCTCGTGCTAATTCAAAACGGCTAGACATCATTGCCACCCAAGATGAATGTTGATAATTATCTTTATAGATAAAATCGTTATCTGAGCCCGTATTATACGGCGGATCAATATAAATACATTTCACCTGTTCTTTATATCTTTCCTGCAATAAATTGAGGGCTTGGAAATTATCGGAATGAATGAGCAATCCGTTAGTTTTATCGTCCAAATATTCTATTTCGCTCAATACATCAGCTTGGAATGTCGGTTCAAATAAAGCAGTATCCACCACCAAGTGCGGATAATTTTTGCAAAGTTCGGCCACATTTAGACCGCTTGTATTCACGTTAAACAAGGCTTGCCATTGGGCGGTTTGTTTTGGATTCTCTAATGCAGTTTGCACTTGAGCTTCGTTTAAATGATCGAGCGTAATCAGATAATGGCAACCTGCCACAAATTTCTTTTTCAGCCACAATTTCTTTTGGAAATCTTCTAATTGAGCAAGAAAGGCGATAATTTCCTTCGCTACTGTTTTTATCGTTTTAATCGTCTGGAGATTTTGCTCAATATGCGAAAAATCGGTGCTGTCTTGAATGTTATCCAAGTTCATCACTTCATTTTTAATATAAAAATCTAACTCTTGATTTAAAAATTTACCGAGGTTTTTGTGAATAAAATAATCGGCGGTATTTTTAGCGGTGTAGTCGGTAAGATATTTTTCAAGTAGTGTACGATTTTTATTTTTCTCCGTTAGCATTGCTTTGAAAATACCTTGAAATTCATCGGGAATTGCAAAGTTTTGGATTTTTTCCACCGCTTGCGTGATGTAATCTGATTGTTTTTCTTTTTTATTTACCGCTTTGTATTCAAAACGGATCGTAAGTAAATCGCCATTTTCTTCGATTGGGCGAATATCGGTTTGAATTTCATCGCCGTTTTCATCCGTTTCGGTTTTAATCTGAGGTTCAATTAAGGCAAATACTCGAGCTTGCTCATTGTCTTTACGGTTATCTTTTGCGGTGTCTGCTTCCACTAGACGAAATTGTACTTTTTTGCCGTTTTCTAATGTAAACGCATAATTACTGAAACTTTCGCCTGATTTGGTGTAATACTGGTCTTTATTTGCCCAGTGTAGCATCACTTCTTCGCCTGCATAGGGAATGGCGTAAGTGTCGCCTTTATAGCGACGTTGGCTGATAAAGTCGCCTTGGTCGTAATAGCGTGAGAAGAAGGTAAAAAGGTGGTTATAAACAGCGGTTTCTTGCTCAGGTTTGCCCGCCAGTGCAGTTTGAATTTTTTGAGGGAGTGTGGTTTCCAGAAAGGTCGCAATTTCCGCTGCGCGAGAATTTAAAATGCGATAGATCCCGAAATCTAGCTCGGGTTGATTAATTTGAAAAATTTCCTTGAGTTTAGATATAAGTTGTGCAAGGTGAGGTGAGGTGAGGCATATTTTCGTCCTTTTAAAATCTATCTGTCAAGTTATTTCTGATGAAATTAGGTGTTTTTTCTAGCGAAATCAATAGGTTACGTGTCCATAAAAAAGCGGTCTCATTTCGCAAAAAATTTGTAAAATTAAACCGCTTGTAGGGTATGTGAACCAAGAATTCACGCACAGAAATTATTTAACTTGCGTGCGTGGAATGTTATTCCACACACCCTACCGATTAAATCGAACGCTTAACCTCAACCACTTCGAATACCTCGATTTGGTCACCAACTTTAACATCGTTGTAGTTTTTCACGCCGATACCACATTCCATATTGCTACGTACTTCAGACACATCGTCTTTGAAACGGCGGAGCGATTCTAACTCACCTTCAAAAATAACCACGTTGTCACGCAATACGCGGATTGGGTTGTTACGTTTCACTACACCCTCGGTTACCATACAACCTGCGATTGCACCAAATTTCGGATGACGGAAGACATCACGTACTTCAGCCAAGCCGATAATTTCTTGCTTGAATTCAGGTTGAAGCATACCGCTCATCGCGGCTTTAATTTCGTTGAGCAATTCATAAATGATTGAGTAGTAACGCAAATCGATGTTTTCGTTTTCAATCACACGACGTGCTGTTGCATCGGCACGCACGTTAAAGCCAACAATAATCGCATTTGATGCTGCCGCTAAGGTTGCGTCTGTTTCGGTAATACCACCTACACCAGAACCTACTACTTTCACGCGTACTTCGTCAGTTGAAAGTTCGTTTAATGCTTGAACAATCGCTTCCACCGAACCTTGTACGTCTGCTTTCACAATCACGTTCAATTCAGACACATCGCCTTCCGTCATATTGCTAAACATATTTTCAAGTTTCGCTTTTTGCTGACGAGCCAATTTCACTTCACGGAATTTACCTTGACGATATAACGCTACTTCACGTGCTTTTTTCTCATCACGCACTACGGTTGCTTCATCACCCGCAGCTGGTACACCTGAAAGACCTAATACTTCCACTGGTAATGAAGGACCAGCTTCATCCACTTCTTTGCCGTTTTCATCACGCATTGCACGTACACGACCATATTCAAAACCGCAAAGTACGATGTCGCCTTTGTGTAAGGTACCCGATTGAACCAAGATAGTTGCCACAGGCCCACGACCTTTGTCTAAGTAAGATTCGATCACCACACCGCTTGCCATACCGTCTTTCACGGCAGTTAATTCAAGCACTTCAGATTGCAATACGATAGCATCTAATAATTCATCAATACCCGTTCCTTTTTTCGCAGAAACTGGCACGAATTGCACATCACCACCGAATTTTTCAGAAATTACTTCATATTGGAGTAATTCTTGTTCTACGCGGTCTGGGTTTGCTTCTGGTTTATCGATTTTGTTCACCGCAACCACTAAAGGTGCACCCGCCGCTTTCGCGTGTTGGATCGCTTCGATAGTTTGTGGCATCACACCATCATCTGCTGCGACTACAAGAACTACGATGTCAGTTGCTTTCGCACCACGTGCACGCATTGAGGTAAACGCTGCGTGTCCTGGAGTATCTAAGAAGGTAATCATCTTACCGTCGTTAGTTTCGACGTGGTATGCACCAATGTGTTGAGTAATACCACCTGCTTCGCCTGCTGCCACTTTCGCTTTACGAATGTAGTCAAGTAGTGATGTTTTACCGTGGTCTACGTGCCCCATAATGGTTACCACTGGTGCTCGAGTCACTAACTCAGCATCGGTATCGCGATCGCTCATTACCGCTTCTTCTAATTCATTTTCTTTGCGAAGAATGACTTTGTGCCCCATTTCTTCTGCCACTAATTGCGCAGTTTCTTGGTCTATCACTTGGTTAATCGTTACCATCTCGCCCATTTTCATCAGGGTTTTGATGATTTCCGTTGCTTTTACTGCCATTTTGTTCGCAAGTTCTGCAACGGTAATGGTTTCGCCGATCACAACGTCCGCTTTCACCACTTGAGCTGGTTTAGTAAAGGCCTGTTGCAACGCAGCCCCTTTTTTACCTTTGCCCTTACCTTTTTGATCACGTTGGTTACGGCGATCTGCAGTGCGTTCATTTTTGTCGTCTTCACGACCTTTTTTCGCTTTCGCTACGCCATTTTTACCACCACGACGGTTACCACCTTCACTACGGCGGTCGTTATCACGCTCTGCATCACGTGCATAGCTTGAGGTAAAGCGTTCATCTTCGAAGTCGTCGTTATTGTTATCGCCCGCTTCTTCACGTTCAATTTCTGCTAAACGGCGTGCGTTTTCTGCCGCACGTTTTGCATCCATTTCTGCTTTTTGGCGCGCTAACTCTTCTTGCTTACGGCGAAGCTCAGCTTCTTCTTTTTTCTTCGCTTCTTTTTCAGGATCAACCGCTTTCTCTTGTTTTGGTGTTTCCACTTTTGGTTGAGCTGGTTTTGTCGCTTTATTTGGCATTACAGGTGCAGCAGGTTTTTTCGCAGCTTTAGCTTCTTCGGCTTTTTTCGCCTCTTCTGCTGCTTTTGCATCAGCTTCAGCTTTTGCTTTTTCCTCTGCTTCACGAGCTGCTTTCTCTGCTATTTCTTTCTCTTTTGCCGCTTTTTCTAAAGCTAATTTAGCTTCTTGTTCCGCCTTCTCTTTTAATGCTTTTACATCAATCGGTGCTTTTTTCTCTTTTACTTCAACGGCTTTGGTTTTACCGCCCGTTGTTGTCGCATTCGCTTTACTCGTTTTACGAGCACCGCCTAATGAGAGCGTTTTTTTCTCAGTTTTTTCTGTCATTATAAATTCCTCTCAACGTAATTAGCTAAACCAACAAATTTGACGAGCAGCCATAATCAATTCGCCTGCTTTCTCTTCAGATAATTCTTCAATATCCGCTAATTCGTCTGTGTCTTGTTCAGCTAATTCTTCAAGGTTGGTAATGCCTTTTTTTGCTAATCTAAATGCAATGTGGCGTTCCATACCTTCAAGGTTTAATAATTTCTCATCGATTTGAGCTTGTTTTAAAGCGGCTTCTTCTTCAAGTGCTTTCTTCGTAATTGCATTTTTCGCACGCACTTGTAGCTCTTCTACTAAGTCTTCATCTTCCAAGCCATCAATTGCTGTTAATGCATTAACTGGCACATAGGCAATCGCTTCTAAAGAAGTAAAACCTTCATCAATTAACACTTGTGCAAAATCATCATCAATTTCTAATGCTGAAGTTAAAAGGTTAATTACTTTACCATCTTCTTCTTGTGCTTTCTTATCAAGCTCTTCCACCGTCATTACATTTAATGTCCAACCTGTTAATTGGGTGGCTAAACGCACGTTTTGACCGTTACGACCAATCGCTTGTGCTAAGTTTTTCGCTTCAACCGCAATATCCATTGAGTGAGTTTCATCGTTAATTGTAATAGAGCTGACATCTGCAGGTGCCATTGCGTTGATCACAAATTGCGCTGGGTTATCGTCCCAAAGCACGATATCAACACGCTCACCGCCAAGCTCATTGCTGATCGCTTGAACACGTGAACCTCGCATACCCACGCAAGCACCTACTGGATCGATACGTTTGTCGTTAGATTTCACAGCAATTTTCGCACGTGAACCTGGATCTCGAGCTGCACCTTTAATCTCGATGATTTGTTCACCAATTTCTGGCACTTCAAGTTTGAATAACTCTTCTAACATCACAGGTTTTGCGCGGGTTATAAAGATTTGTGGGCCTTTTGATTCAGGCTTAATCGCATATAACACACCACGTACACGGTCACCTGGACGGAAGTTTTCGCGCGGAAGCATATCTTCACGCACAATTACCGCTTCACCTTTGATATCTTCGGTTTTGCCTTGTAGCTCGAGGAAGATGTTATCGCGAGTGACTTTTTTCACAGTCGCACTGATGATTTTGCCTTCATCTGGGCGGAATTCATCAATAATTTTGCTCTTCTCAGCTTCACGGATTTTCGTTTTTACTACTTGACCGAAGGTTTGAATTGCCACACGGCCAAATTCGATAGATTCCACTTCATCTTCAACCACATCGCCTAATTGGATTTCAGGATTGTCGAATTGTGCGGCTTCTAAGCTGATTTCACGCGTCATATTATGCACTTCTTCCACCACTAACCAACGACGGAAAGTTTGGAATGCACCGGTTTTACGATCAACCACAACACGCACATCAATATCTAAATCGCTACCTTTTTTCGTTGCAATGGTTAAAGCGGTTTCTAAAGCTTCAAAAATCGCTTCTTTTGGTAATTGTTTCTCGTTTGAAACCGCTTCAGCGGCTAAAAGAATCTCTTTACTCATTGGATTTCTCTTTCAATTATCAATAATAGGTTAAAAATCAAATACAGGCACTAAATTTGCCTTTTGAATATTGCTAAATGCGAACTGACGTGGCTCGTTATCTACGATTAAAGTAATCAAATCGCCTTCAACACTTTCTAATTTACCTTGCCATTTACGGCGGTCAAACATTGGAATGCGTAAGTGAACCACTACATCACGCCCTACAAAACGCTCGTAATGAGCCAATGTGAATAATGGACGATCTAAACCAGGCGAAGAGACTTCAAGGTTATATTTGTCTGCGATAGGATCTTCAACATCTAAAATCGCACTGACTTGACGGCTAACATCGCTACAATCATCGATGGTTACGCCACCTTCTTTATCAATAAATAAACGGACGGTTAAATAACGTCCTGCACGTTGACATTCAATGCCAACTAACTCACATCCCATTGCTTCAATGGTGTCTGCAGTTAACTCTTCTAATTTCTGCTCTAAAGTAGCCAAAGGTTTTCTCCAGATATAAAAAAAGGGCTTAACCAGCCCTTATGATACGAATAAATTGTATCCGCCACCTATATTCTTTAAACGCAAGTAATACAAGCGGTTTGTTTTACGTGATATTTTGCAAATAGATTACAAGTATACATAAAACAAAGCTCACAGACCTTATCAGGAATGTGAGCCGATAAAACTGGTTGCGGGGGCCGGATTTGAACCAACGACCTTCGGGTTATGAGCCCGACGAGCTACCAAGCTGCTCCACCCCGCGTCTGATGGAGCGTATTATAGACCTTTGGTGAGAGATGTCAAATGGTTTTTGAAATAATATGCTATTTATTCATTTTCAATCTTATATGCTGATACGCTAGATATTGTCCTGCTTGTTCAGCTAATGCTGTTACACGTTCAAGATCATCATAAATCGTTTGTTCATTTATAATAGCAGTTAAAATATTAGATACTTTGGAAAAGTCCAATTTCCTTGCCCCATAAGAAAGAACAAGCGTTTTCCACTGAGAAATCCTATCTCTACTAATTCTACAATCCCAAAATATGCTTAACATATCTTCAGGAATTTCTAGAAGAAATATTTTAATAGCTTTAATACTATTTTCCATACGTTTGATTACAGCAGAGGTCATGTAAGATGAACCATCTTGCATGACAATTTCTTGTTGTCCTCCTGCAGAGAAATCATCTCGTAGGCTTGTATTAATTACCCCATGTTTTGTAGCTAACCATAAAGCAAATCTGTCATATTTGTCTCTGGGACTACCTAAAATTATTTCGGGAAAAAGTACATATGCCTGAGCAAGCAACATTGCTTTTTCATCTTTATCAATTACTTTCCAATGTCGAACTTTTGGAGGTGCAACTTCTTCACTTAAATTATCTGACGTCCACCACAAACTCTCCCCTTTCTTTAGTTGAGATTTATAATAATTTGCTACTGGTGCGACTGGGTTTTCTAATAAGCGGAGTGTATCATATGGGATAGCCATTTTATCAAAAATGCTCTGCCCATGTTCAAGTTGCATATCAATTTTATATCTTGGATAGTGCGTTACAGCAATATCACTTAAACAGCTTTCGTAAGGTTTTGATAAAAAGGTAATTTGTCCTCCCAATTTTCCAAAAGTTAAGAAAATTCTTTCCACATTTGAAATACGAGTAGATTCTAAAATAGAACTACCTATTGATGTCCATTTATCACCTTGTGTACTTTTTACTTCAATACCATAATATTGATTGGCAACTATATCAGGAAAGTGCTTTCCCGATACAAGACTAATAGTGCCTTCAAAAGGTGTACCTTTAGCACAATGGCAAACAGCATGATAAACATCTTCCTCCAAATCAAGTCCACTACGTTTTTTGTAATATGCCGTTCGATATTTTGCATCTTTATTTAAAAACAGATCAACCGAATGCATTAACCTTTCAAACTCTTTTAAAGATGGTAATCTATTCTCCGAGATGATCATTATCACCCTCCTTGAAATAAAGACTCCATTTTTTCTCTAGATTTTTCGCTATGTTATAAGCTAAAACACAAGGAACTGCATTACCGATTATCTTATAAGCTGCACTAGCTGAAACCGAAACATTATCATCTGTTTTTGGTAAAATGAACTGATAATCATCAGGAAATGTTTGTAATCGTGCACATTCTCGAATAGTTAAACGCCTTTCAATCATCCCCTTATCTAATTCAGAAATATATTTCCCTCCATTTTCTTTACTTAATCGACGATATTCTATATTCCCGTGATGTTCAGAACGGATTGTAGGGCTAACAGAGTCTAATTTTACTTCGACCTGTCCTTGACAATGTTTACCCATAAACTTAGCTTTTGAGTATTTTTGCTGAGAAGACTCTTTTGACTCATTTGGTTCTAAAAGCTCTATAAACGCATCTGCACAAGTTACTATCGGCATCAATCCATTTTTACCATGAGTAGGCAATGGATAAGGATCATATTTCTCATTGATATTCTCTTTTTGTAATTCAGACAATGCTTCTTTAGTTAAAGCATTTTTTCTAAATCCAAAGAAAATTACCCGTTCTCTTGACTGAGGGACGCCATAAAATTGAGCATTAAGCACTTTTGCTGGAACAACTAAATACCCCCCATTGCCAGCTTGTGCAAAATCATGTTCGATGATCTCTTTTACATCTTTAAGATTCATTAAGCCTTTTACATTTTCAGCAATAAACAATTTGGGCTGAGTAATAGAAATAACTTCTCGCATCCACATGTACAATTGTCCACGACTTTCAATAGATGGTTCATCTACATCTAACACCTTTCCATTATGGCTTTTATGAGAAGCAAACCCTAACCGCTTTCCTGCAATAGAAAAATCTTGGCAAGGAAAACCGCCTGTTAATACATCTGTGTCTTTGGGGAAAATATCATGTGTTTGATGTTCTCTTTTAACAAGATCGACAACACTTTCCAGATGATAAAGATTATTGGCATTATCTTTCCTTTTGTTGAAATAGGATACCCAAGCAGCTTTAGCGTCTGGCTTTATATCATTAGCAAAAACAGTATCAAAAATCGTAGGTTCTAAGGTTATCCATTTATCATTACTAGTGGAAACCCATTCAGGATATAAATTAGAATTAATAGATTTTTTCAGACAAGAAAAACCACCTTCAAAGCCAATATCCATTCCACCACAACCAGAAAAAAGTGAAACTAACTTCATGATCTTTTTCCTCTAATGGAAGGAAAACAGCAGATAGAAGGAAAGGCAAAAAAGCGAATGTTTTGTTTTTTATAAGGTAAGTGAGAGTTATTAAGAATTGTTGCAAAAAATACTTGCAAATTTAGTTCAGGCAAGGCAAGGCAAGGGTCATGTTATATCCTTTATAATTAAAATCAATAAAAATGAGTGTAATTATAGGGAAAAAACACGATCTTGTAAAAAAGACTAATCATAGATGCATCACATTTCCCTTTAAATCTTTATGTTCATCTTAATAAAGTGTAGAATGCTCCAATTATTCATTTATATAGATAAAAACAGAGAGAACTATGAGCGAAGAAATTTTAACGCAAGAAAATGATGTTCGTGCGAATTTTATTACCCATATTATTGATGAAGATTTAGCATCGGGTAAACACACTAGCGTTCACACCCGTTTCCCACCTGAGCCAAACGGCTATTTGCATATTGGTCACGCCAAATCAATCTGCTTAAACTTCGGAATTGCCGAAGATTACAAAGGTTTATGTAACCTACGTTTTGATGACACCAATCCTGTAAAAGAAGATGTGGAATATGTAGATTCCATCAAAGCTGACGTTGAATGGTTAGGCTTTAAATGGGAAGGTGAGCCGCGTTATGCTTCAGATTATTTTGACCAACTTTACAGCTATGCCATTGAGCTTATCAAAAAAGGCTTGGCGTATGTAGATGAGCTTTCGCCAGAAGAGATGCGTGAATATCGTGGTACATTAACCGAACCAGGTAAAAATAGCCCATATCGCGACCGCTCTGTAGAAGAGAATTTAACCTTATTCGAGAAAATGAAAAACGGTGAGTTTGAAGAAGGTAAAGCGAGCTTGCGTGCAAAAATTGATATGGCTTCGCCATTTATGGTAATGCGTGACCCTGTGTTATATCGTATTAAATTCGCTAGCCACCACCAAACAGGCGATAAATGGTGCATTTATCCGATGTACGATTTCACGCACTGTATTTCAGATGCAATTGAGCGTATTACTCACTCATTATGTACATTAGAATTCCAAGACAATCGTCGTTTATATGACTGGGTATTAGACAATATCAGCATTGAACGTCCGTTACCACATCAATACGAATTCTCACGTTTAAACTTAGAAGGCACTTTAACTTCTAAACGTAAGCTATTGAAATTGGTAAATGAAGAGATTGTTGATGGTTGGAACGACCCGCGTATGCCAACCATTTCTGGTTTACGTCGCCGTGGTTATACTCCAGCATCTATTCGTGAATTCTGTCGTCGTATTGGTGTAACCAAACAAGATAACGTGGTGGAATACTCTGCCCTTGAAGCCTGCATTCGTGAAGATTTAAACGAAAATGCAACACGTGCAATGGCTGTAATTAATCCTATTAAAGTAGTGATTGAAAACTTTGAAGGCGAAGAGTGGTTAAAAGCACCAAATCATCCAAACCGCGAAGAATTAGGCTCTCGTGAATTGCCTTTCACGAAAGAGCTTTACATTGACGAAGCTGACTTCCGTGAAGAAGCAAACAAACAATACAAACGCTTAGTATTAGGTAAAGAAGTGCGTTTACGTAATGCTTATGTGATCAAAGCAGAACGAGTAGAAAAAGATGCAAGCGGTAAAATTACGACCATTTATTGCACATACGATCCAGAAACCTTGGGTAAGAACCCTGCTGACGGTCGTAAAGTAAAAGGTGTAATCCACTGGGTTTCTGCAACACACGCTAAACCTGCAGAATTCCGTTTATACGATCGCTTATTCACTGTACCGAATCCAGGTGCGGAAGAAGAGCTCGAAAGCGTATTAAACCCAAATTCTTTAGTGGTAAAACACGGTTTTGTTGAACCAAGTTTAGCAAACGCAAAAGCAGAACAAGGTTATCAATTCGAACGCGAAGGCTACTACTGCTTAGATAGCAAAGATGGCCACCCAGAACATTTAATCTTCAACTTAACTGTAAGCTTAAAAGAGAGTGTAGCGTTTTAATTAGACGATAAATTACATAAGGGCTAATCATATTAGCCCTTTTAAATAGGATTATTTTAAGGAGAAAATTATGACTCATCGCTCATCGCTCATCGCTCATCGCTCATCGCTCATCGCTCATCGCTCATCGCTCATCGCTAGTTTAGTTTTAGGATTATTGACAGGCTGTCAAGTGCTTAATGATGGATTAAGTCAAGTTAATCAAACACTTCAAACTGTTAATGATACCCTTGCGGGAACAACTATTTCTTCGAGCACAAAATCTTCCATTGCTTCTGCATTAAACAAAGCTACCCTACCTCAAAATGTAAAAGCTCTATTTAATGACGCTAAACCAACTTTAGAGAAAGTTTTAACATTGATTGCTTGTGAAAAAGATGATCAAGTGAAGGCTTATACAGATGAAAGTAGTGTAGGAATGTCCTACCCTCTTAACCCTGTTCGCCAAATGTCTTACAACAAATCAAATTGTGTGAATGTACAACGAATTGATGGCATACAGCTAAAATCTGCAAATACCTTTATTTTTAGAACGGTTTTTGTCTCACCAACAAGCCAGGAAACATATATTGGACGCTATCTCGCCATAAAACAACCTGATGGAGCTTGGTTATTTAATTGGAGCACAATCGGCATGTAGTAAAAAGTTGGACGGGGATAACCTGTCCTTACGCTAATATCACACCACAGGTTTCTCCCGATAAAACAACAAACCAGGCAATGCCAATCCAAATACAATAGCCCCCAGAATAAATGTGGTATTTAAAAATGCACTAATCGCATTTTCAAATCTAATTTCAGAGAAGCCGAAATGATGAAGCTGCACCATCCCAATCATTGCTTTATAGGCATATACCCCAGGGATCATCGGAATAATTGCCGCAACAGTAAATGCTTTTGGATGTGCTAAATAACGGTGAGATAAATGCACACCAATAAAGCCAATCACACAGGTAGCAAAAAAAGTAGCAAAGACAATAGGAATATGAATTTGCAGTAATAATGTGCGAGTAACGTGCCCTAATGCTCCTAAAATCGCACAATATTTCAATGCTTTTATAGGTGTATTAAACACCAAGCCGAACCCTACCGCAGGAATGGCTGCAAAGAACATATCGTCTAACAAACTGAATATAAAATCCATTTTAATGCCCCCAAGTCGAAATATTCATCATGCTTAACGCAAACACAATCCCCAAACACGCCCCAAAAGTGAGAATAGTAGCAACGGTCCAACGCCCAATTCCCATATTGATATAGCCTTTCAAAATATCCGCCAGCGAATTGATAAGAGGAAAACCAGGTACAAGCAATAAAACGCTGGAAGCCAACGCTACTTGCGGATCGTTTCCCCACTGATATTTCAAGCTTAAGCCCGAAATCAGAGATGCAACAAAAGAGGTCATCGCAAATACAATCAGCGGATTATAATGCCGTTTAGATAATACTTGACGTACGAACATTCCCACAGCGGAAGCAAAAAAGGTAATCACACAAATCACCCAATCTCCACCCGAAAGATGAGCAAAAGAGGCACAAGAAAGCCCGATCATTCCCACCACTAGCATTGGTGGATATTTCAGGGGTTTTAATCGATTCAACTTTTGTTGCACCATCTCTAAATCATACAGTTTATGCTCCACTGCAATCACAATCCGCTGCACATCGGTGACCATCTGCATATTAATTCCTTTATCGTTGTTTTTCCGCGTGGTCGTAATGCAGTGTTCACCTGAAAGTGTTGTGAGCACAATCGCATTCGCTGTTAAAGCACACTCTACACTCTTCACACCTAACGCTACACCCAATCGCTGAGCCATTTGTACCACCACCGTACTCTCCGCCCCGTGTTGCAACAGCAATAACGCAACTTGAATACACGCCCTTGTTACCGCCCGTTGATGTTCCTGTTCCATATTGAACCTCGCACAAAAATCAAACTGCCCGAATTATAATCCTAATGCCTCAATGTGATTAGAAAATGAATTTGGGTTATGATCTAGGTCAAAAGATAAGAAAATTGATGTAATCGCAAAAATTCCCAAAAACAAACCGCTTGTAACGTCCCTGCTACAAGCGGTTGATTTTTTATTAGAATTTGCAATAACCTTATTTAGCCGCCTGCAAAATGGTTTTTAGCTGTAAAACACTCGGTGTTACTACAGGCAAAAATGCACCTTCTCACCAACGGCGGATAAAATCTGAACCTGCGTTTTGTAAGTAGCCTCGACCGCCTGAGGCTTGTAATTCAAGCAATAAACTTGAAGCAACTACATCCACAATTTCGATACGTAAGGAAATCGAAACCTAAATTTCTGAACTAGAAAAAGTGTTGGAAAATTCAAGGCAGGCGAAAAAAGCGGTTTTAGACAAATGGCTTTAATCTAAACAAAACGCTATCTTTAAAATAAAAGATAGCGTTTTTTCTATTTATGTAGTCTCAACTGCACTACTGCTAATGCCGTTAAGAAAACGACCGCTTGGATGAGCACAATGAAAGGTCCTGTTGCGGCATCAAAATGGAAGCTGAGGAAAATGCCCCAGAAAACGCTGTTTACTGAGGTTAAAATCGCGATGAGCATCATTCGTTCGAAGCGTTTGGTAAGAATATAGCCTGTAATCCCAGGAGTAATAAGCATAGCGACTACCAAAATTACGCCGACTACTTGCATGGCACTAATGATGACTAACGCCAATAATACCAGCAAGCTGTAATGCAAGAATGTTGTGTTTAAACCCACGGTACGGGCGTGCATTGTATCGAAGCAGTAAAGTAAGAAATCTCGACGTTTGAGGACAATCACAAGGAACACAAAGGCGGAAATAATTAAGCTTTGATAGAATTCGTGGACAGTAATCCCGAGCAAATCACCAAAGAGAATATGCATCAAATGTTGGTTGCTTTCTACTTTGGTAAACATGACCAAACCGATAGCAAACATCCCGGAGAACACTATGCCCATCACAGTATCTTCTTTAATTCGGCTATTTGTTTTTAAATAGCCTACGGCAATAGTACAGAAAACGCCAGAGAAAAACGCGCCAATTGCGAGTGGGATAGAGAGCATATAAGCAAGTACGATCCCTGGTAACACCGCATGGGAAATCGCATCGCCCATCAAAGACCAGCCTTTTAGCACTAAATAGCAAGATAACGTCGCACAGATAACCGCTACAACCAACCCGATAATCAACGCCTGTTGCATAAAAGGAAACGCAAGCGGTTCAGCAAACCATTGATAAATCGCATTCATCATAGACTACCCCCTTGACCTGCTTCACAAGCGGTGGTTTTTGCGGATTGATTTGCAAATCGGCGTGGAATCAAACCATATTTTGGCGAGAAGAAAAATGCGATTAAGAAAATCAACGTTTGCAATGCGACAATACAACCACCTGTTGCACCATCAATGTAGTAGCTGATATAAGCCCCAACAATGCTGGTAATACCGCCTAATAGTGTTGAGATAATCAATAATTTACCGAAGCGATCAGTTAGAAGATAGGCTGTCGCCCCTGGGGTAACCACCATTGAGATCACTAAAATCGCCCCTACGCTTTGCAGTGCAGTAACCACACAAGCACTGAGCAAACTAAAAAAGATGATTTTTAACTTAAGCGGTGAAATACCAACTGCTTTGGCTTGTACTTCGTCAAAGAAAACCAACAAGAGATCTTTCCAGTAAAAGAGCAAAAGTACGATCGTAACGCCCAGAATAATCAATACTTGGTTTACATCTTCATCTGCAATGCCCAAAATATTGCCGAGAATGATCGACTGCACGTTTACCGAAGTTGGATGAATGGAAATAATAAATAAGCCCAAGGCAAAAAAGGTGGTAAAAATAAAGCCGATTACCGCATCTTCTTTGAGTTTAGTCATTGATTTCACAGCAAGAATCGCAAGCGTAGCAAAAAATCCAGAGAAAAAAGCACCCATCGCATAAGGTAGAGAAAAAGCATACGCCAGAGCAACACCTGGTACAACTGCGTGCGATAAGGCATCGCCAATCAATGACCAACCTTTGAGCATTAAATAGGAAGAAAGAAACGCACACACTGCCCCAATCACACCGCTTAGCGCAATGGCTTTAAACATATAGTCGTAACTAAAGGGTTCGAGTAATAATTCCAACATACTCTACTCCGCTTTTTGACTTTGATTTCGATTAAAATGTGAAGTTTGGAATTGATAACGCAACACGCCACCAAACACTCGTTCTAAATTTTCTGGTGTAAAGGTTTGTTCAATAGAACCTGTTGCCAACACGGTACGGTTAATCATTACGGCTTGATCGCAAAAACTTGGCACAGTACTTAAATTATGAGTAGAAACTAAAATGAGATGCCCGCTATCACGAAGCTGTTTAAGTAGCTCAATAATCGCATTTTCTGTTTTCACATCCACGCCTGTGAACGGCTCATCTAATAGAATAATTTTGCTCTCTTGAGCAAGAGAGCGAGCCAGAAAAACCCGCTTTTTCTGACCGCCCGAAAGTTCACCAATTTGGCGATCAGCAAGATGAGCTATACTCACTCGCTCCATCGCCTCTTGGACTTTTTGTTTATCTTTTGCAGAAGGAATACGCAAAAAGTTCATATAACCATAACGCCCCATCATTACCACGTCATACACAGAAACGGGGAATTGCCAGTCTACTTCTTCGCTTTGCGGAACGTATGCCACTAAATTTTGCTTAAGTGCTTGGCGAACGGGTAAACCACATAATTTAATGGAACCTTTCGGGTTAATTAACCCCATAATGCTCTTAAATAAGGTGGACTTACCGCTCCCATTTACACCAAGTAAGGCACAAATGGTGCTTTTTTCAAGCGAAAAAGTGACATCGTGTAACGCTTCGTGTCCGTTATTGTAACGAACTGCGACATCTTGAACGATTAAAGACGGCTGGGACGTATTCATTTTGGTTATTTATTCCTTCTATTTACGGTTAAATCCATCTGCGACGGTACCAACAGTCACTTTTAATAAGTCAATATAAGTTGGAACAGGACCATCTTTGGTTGAAAGTGAGTCAACATAAAGCACACCGCCGTATTTTGCTCCTGTTTCTTTCGCTACTTGTTTTGCAGGTTTGTCAGAAACAGTACTTTCACTAAATACAACAGGAATATGATGTTTACGAACACCGTCAATCACTTTACGAATTTGTTTTGGTGTGCCTTGTTCATCTGAGTTAATTGCCCAGAGATAAAGCTCTTTGAAGCCATAATCACGAGTTAAATAGCTAAATGCCCCTTCACTGGTTACTAACCAACGTTGACCTTCAGGCACTTTCGCTAAACGTTCGCGTAGCGGTTGGTCTAATGCCATAATTTTATCCGCATAGGCTTTCGCATTTGCATTATATTTTTCGGCATTTTCAGGATCATATTTCACCAACGCTTTGCGGATATTTTCGATATATACCAACGCATTTTTTGGTGACATCCAAGCGTGCGGATTTGGTTTATCTTTGTAAGGGCCTTCAAAGATAGACATCGGCTCAATACCTTCTGTCACCACCACGGCCGGTTTATCTTTAATATTGGTAAAGAAACGTTCAAACCACATTTCGAGGTTCATCCCGTTCCACAAAATCAAATCAGCAGATTGAGCTTTCACAATATCTTGCGGGGTTGGTTGATATTCGTGAATTTCCGCACCGGGTTTGGTAATTGACTCAACAACAGCAGAGTCACCTGCTACGTTTTGTGCAATATCTTGAATAACAGTAAATGTAGTCACCACTTTAAGCGGTTTTGCATAAGCTGAACCCATCGAAAGCGCCACAGCACTTAACACAGCCAATAATTTTTTCATTTTAATCTCCTTTAAAAATATGGTTAATTGGCAAGAATATTCTAATCCAACTATATTTAAATGCAAATAATTTTTATCTTTTTAATTTAATTTATTGTGTAAAAAAAGCGTACTTCTTTTTAAGGTTTAAAGAAATACGCTTTTACATATTATTTCAATTGATTGAAGGCTTGTCGAAGATCTGCTTTTAAATCATCAATATGCTCAAGTCCTACTGAGAAACGCAACAAGGTGTTCGTAATCCCGCGGGCGATACGCTCGTGTTCAGGAATATCCATATGCGTTTGGGTTGCAGGGTAAGTAATGAAACTTTCCGTACCACCTAAACTTTCCGCAAAGGTGATCAGCTGAATCGCTTTCAAGAATTTCGGCACCCACTCTTCTTTTTGTAAGCGGAATGAAAGCATGCCGCTTTTGCCTGAATAGAGCACACTCTCAATTTCTGGCTGTTCTGCTAAGAATTTTGCTAGTTCAGTCGCGTTAGATTGGTGGCGTTCCATACGCAACGCCAACGTTTTCAAACCACGCACAGCAAGGTAAGAATCGAATGGTGAAAGCACCGCACCTGCACCATTTTGGATATAGTATAAACGCTCGCTTAAGTTTTGACCTACTTCGTTTTTCGTCGATTCAGAATCTTTGGCAACGATTAAACCTGCCAATACATCGTTATGCCCTGAAAGGTATTTGGTCGCACTATGAATGACAATATCTGCCCCATGTTCAATCGGACGGAACAATACTGGTGTTAAGAAAGTGTTATCGACGATCAAAATCAAATTATGTTTTTTCGCCACTTTTGAGATCGCATCCACATCACACTCTTCCATCAACGGATTTGATGGGGTTTCGATGAAGATTGCTTTAGTATTTGGTGTGATTGCTGCTTCAATCGCCGCCACATCTGCGGTATTCACATACACAGGCTTCACGGTGTGATTGTTTTTATAGCAGAAATCTAACAAGCGGTAAGTGCCGCCGTAAACATCGCTTGAAATAATCCACTCATCTGGTGATTTAAATAGCGACATAATTAGCTGAATCGCTGCCATGCCTGAAGCAGTAGCAAAACCTGCATCACCGCCTTCTAAATCAGCAATACCCTGCTCTAACACGGCACGAGTTGGGTTTTTGGTTCGAGTGTAGTCAAAGCCAGTCGATTCGCCCAAGCCATCACGCCCATAAGCGGTCGATAAAATAATCGGAGTTGCCACTGCACCTGTACGAGGATCAGTACGGTTACCTAGTTGTACTAATGTGGTTTCGATGTTGTTGAATTTGGTCATTTTATATTTCCTATATAGCTCTCCCTCTTTAGAAAAAGAGGGGTTGTGGGAGATTTGATGCGATGTGAATTTGATCAGAGGGAAATTTAATATCGTAAAAACCTCCCCTAATCCCTCTTTACAAAAGAGGGGGATTTTCTTTAGCACATCAACATCATTGCGTTTACAATAAATTCTTACAAATTATTTAGATCTAACACATCTGTCATATCAAATAAGCCTGTTTGTTTGCTTTCAAGCCATTTTGCAGCACGCACAGCACCATTGGCGAAAGTCATACGGCTGGAGGCTTTGTGGGCAATTTCCACACGTTCACCTTCATCAGCAAACCAGACAGAATGCTCACCCACCACATCACCCCCGCGAATGGTGGCAAAGCCGATTTCATCTCGTTTACGTTCACCTATAATACCGTTTCGTTCAAATACGCCGTGAGTTTTTAAATCACGCCCTAACGTTCTCGCAATATGTTCGCCCATAGATAACGCCGTGCCAGAAGGGGCATCAACTTTATGGCGGTGATGCGCTTCAATTACTTCAATATCACAATAATCACCCATCACTTTCGCTGCTTTTTCTAACAATTTAAACACCAAGTTCACGCCTACACTGTAGTTTGAGGCAAACACAATGCTAATTTTTTCTGAAGCCACTTTGATGGCTTGCTTGCCCGCATCATCAAAACCTGTCGTACCAATGACCATTTTTTTGTTGTTTACCACACAGAAAGCGATATGCTCTAAAGTGCCTTCTGGGCGAGTAAAATCGATCAATACATCAAAGTTTGGATTTTCGGCTAAAGTTGCTTTAATCGCCACGCCTAAATTGCCTAAGCCGACCAACTCGCCAGCATCTGCACCAATTAAAGATGATCCTGCACGTTCAAATGCTGCCGTTAATTCCACGCCGTCAAATTGATGAACAGCTTGAATTAAGTTACGTCCCATTCGACCGCCAGCACCCACGATCCCGATTTTTAATGTCATATTTGCTTCCTCTATCCTATTATAAAAAACTATAAGCGGTTTGATTTTACTCTAAATTTACAATTTTTTAAAAGTAAAAGATGGCGCAGAATATATAGCCATAAAAAATAGCTTTAATAGAGATCTATTAAAGCTATCCAATTAAGTAAAATTATTTTACCAACTTCAAATGCGTTGGTTTTTTCTTCACAATTTTTTTCGGTTTAATTTCTTCCGATTTTTCAGCAGTGCGAGCCAAATAGCTTTCCTCGCTGTAATATTCTTCCTCTTGGAACATTGTACCGTCGCCTGTTTCTTGGGCATAAAGTGCTTCGGCTGCACCAAATGGAACGTACAAATCGCGAATCACTCCTTGAAATCTCGCACTAAATGAAATGCCTTCATCATCTACCACATAATTACCAATGGAACGAGGCGAAATGTTTAAGATGATTTTTCCATCGCGGATAAACTCAATCGGTACATCCACATCAGGATAATCGCAATTAACCAACAAATAAGGGGTATTGTTGTTATCGCAAATCCAGCTGTAATAAGCGTAATAAATATAAGGGCGTAATGGTTTCATTAATCTTTATCATCCATTAAATGTTTAGGTGCTGCACCGCCAACAGATTGCATAAAACTATCGCGCTTAAATACACGGTTCATATAGTTTTTCACAGGTTTTGCTGCAGGACCAGTAAACTCTACGCCTAAGTTAATCATACGCCAGAGTAATGGAGCAATATAACAATCTGCTAAGCCAAACTCTTCACTCATAAAATAAGGCATCGCATCAAAAACAGGGGCTAATGCTAAAATCTCTTCACGAAGTTGTGCTAATGCTTTTTTACCTTGGGCTGAAGCGGGATCTTTATTTACGATATCAATTAAAGAATACCAATCTTGTTCAATACGGAACATAGTTAAACGGCATTTCGCACGTAAAACGGGATAAACAGGTAAAAGTGGCGGATGAGGAAAACGCTCATCAAGATATTCCATAATGATGCGAGAATTGAATAATACTAAATCGCGATCAACCAATGTCGGCACGCTACCGTATGGGTTTACTTCCATTAAATCTTCTGAAATAGCATCTGGCGTGATATTTTCAATTTCATAAGGCACAGCTTTTTCTGCTAACACGATGCGAACTTGGTGGCTATAAATATCACTTTTTTCTGAAAATAAGGTGGTTACCGAACGTTTATTTGCACTACTCGTCATTTATCTTTCTCCAATAATTCAAGCTCATTAAATCTGCTAAAATAGTAGTGTATTGTAGCATAACGGCTTGATAAAATCACAGGTTTTATTTTTTGTACTTTTTGGGGAAAGGACGATAAAATCTCACCGCTTGAAAAAGCAAAGCAACCGTTTGCTTTTTGTGGTATCCTACGCAAAATTTTAATTCAATAGAGAAAATATATGACTAATAAAGCTGAAATTGCCATCGTTATGGGCTCTAAAAGTGATTGGGCAACAATGAGTGAAGCAACCCAAATATTAGACCAATTTTCGTTACCTTATCACGTTGAAGTGGTTTCCGCACATCGTACACCAGATAAACTTTTCACTTTTGCTGAAAACGCCAAAAAAAATGGCTATAAAGTGATTATTGCTGGTGCTGGCGGTGCGGCGCATCTGCCTGGAATGATTGCAGCGAAAACCATTGTACCTGTACTTGGCGTACCTGTGAAAAGCTCTATGCTTAGCGGTGTCGATAGCCTATACTCTATCGTCCAAATGCCAAAAGGCATTCCTGTTGGCACGCTAGCGATTGGCCCTGCGGGTGCCGCAAATGCAGGTTTATTAGCGGCTCAAATTTTAGCAGCATTTAATCCTGAACTTGCTCAAAAACTCCACGCTTTCCGCCAAGAACAAACGGAACAAGTATTAAATAACCCTGATCCGCGAGTTGCATAATGGCGAAAAAGTTACTAATTTTACACACAGGCGGTACGATTTCCATGAAAGAAGGTGAAAACGGCAAAGTTTCGCCTTCAGCTCGTAATCCATTATTGGATGCATTAGAACGTCTTAACCATCCTGCAGAATTACATCAAGAGTCTGTATTTAATGTACCTTCTCCGCATATCACGCTCGATCACTGGCTTGTATTAAAAGATCGCATTGAGCAAGCGGTGAATGAAGAACATTTCGATGGCATTGTGATTACTCACGGCACGGATACGCTTGAAGAAACTGCTTATTTCCTCGATTTGGCTCTCAATATCAATGTGCCAATCGCCATTACTGGAGCAATGCGTTCAAGCAATGAACTTGGTTCAGACGGGTTAATTAACTTGCAAAGTGCTATTTTGGTGGCATTAAGCGAAGATTCGAAAGGCAAGGGCGTATTGGTGGTAATGAATGACGAAGTGCATCACGCGAAATTTGTGACCAAAACACACACGACTAATGTGGCAACATTCCAAACGCCAACCTTTGGACCTTGCGGATTGATTACCAAAAACAATGTAATCTATTTCCAAAAATTGACCGCTTACGAGTGCTTCCCTGTTCGGGAGATCACGAAAAACAACATTCAACTCGTAAAGGCTTATGCTGGAATGGATAGCTTCTTGCTTGAGCAACTGGCTCATCATGGCTGTGATGGCGTGGTGATTGAAGCACTTGGTGCAGGCAATCTTCCACCAACTTCACTTAAAGGTGTGCATGCATTACTCGAAGCCAATATTCCTGTGGTGCTCGTATCACGAGCATTCCATGGTGTGACACAAGATGTGTACGACTATCTTGGTGGCGGTAAAGAACTCAAGCAACAAGGCGTGATTTTTACCACCGGTTTAAGCGGTCAAAAAGCTCGCATTAAATTGCTAGTTTTACTCAACCAACAACGCGAAAAACCACTTTCTCACTATTTTTAACTTAGATTTAGGTTCACGATTATGAAAACAACGATGCAAACTCAAAGTGCGATCTACCCTCCTGTTTATGTGCTTGGCAACGGGCAATTAGGCAGAATGTTGCGTTATGCTGGTGCTCCGCTAGATATTGATGTAACTCCGCTCTCCTTTGATGCCCCCGTCTTTGAACTGGCAGAAAACGGCATTATTACCGCAGAAATTGAACGTTGGACAGATACGCCACTCACGCAACTGCTCGGCAATCACAAAAACTTCGTGAACCTAAATGTGTTTGGACGACTAGCCGATCGCTTCACGCAAAAATCATTACTTGATCAACTTCATCTTTCTACTTCACCTTGGCAATTGCTAGAAAGCCTAGAACAATGGGAACAAGTTTTCCAAAACATTGGCGAAAAAGTCGTGGTCAAACGCCGTACAGGTGGCTATGACGGTCGTGGGCAATGGATTGTCACCAAAGAAAATATTGAACAAATCACTCCAGAGTTGTTTGGCGAAGTGATTGCCGAGAAGTTTATTCCATTCGATGGTGAAATCTCAATTGTAGGGGCTAGATTTAGAGATGGCTCAACTCGCTTCTACCCTGTTACTCATAACCTACAACAAAATGGCATTTTGCGTTACAGCGTCTCAGATATCACGTTACCAAAACAAGCGATTTTCCAACAACAAGCCGAACAAATGCTCAGTAGCATTATGCAAAAACTAGAATATGTCGGCGTAATGGCAATGGAATGTTTTGTGGTAGGCGATAAGCTACTGATTAACGAACTCGCCCCACGCGTTCATAATAGTGGACATTGGACACAATTAGGCTGTTCAATCAGTCAATTCGAATTGCATTTACGAGCATTATTAGATCTTCCAACGCCAGAACTCAAAACTGCCGCACCAAGCGTGATGGTTAATCTTATTGGCATTAAACATAATAACCAATGGCTAGATTTACCGTTCTCACAATTGCATTGGTATGGAAAAGAAGTCCGAGCGGGTCGCAAAGTGGGGCATATTAACCTTACCCATCCAGATAAAACAGAGTTGATTAAATTACTCAAACAACTCCGCCCAAATCTGACAGAAGATTTTCATTCTGGGTTGGATTGGGTGATTGGGAAACTTAAATAATCTAAATAAGGGCGGTTTATTATTCTTTCTAAATTTTACCGCCCTTATTTTTTATAATATTTTTATTTTTCTAAATAAAGCACAAAATCCGCTACTGTATGGAACGAACCAAAGACCAAAATAATATCTTTCCTTTCAGCTTGTTCAAATAACATTGGAGCAATTGCATCCACGTTCTCATATACACAAGCGGTCGCATTTGGCAAACAATTTACCAATTTATCGTAAACAGCTTGACCGCTCTGCCCTCGCCAGCAATCTAAGCCTACGCAATGCCACTCATCAATAATTCCTGCTAATGGCTGAACAATGCCCGAGAGCTCTTTGTCTTCCAAACAGCTGAAAATCGCAAAGATTTTTGCTTTTTTGACCGCTTGCAAGCGTTCAGCAAGATAGCGAGCAGCGTGAGGATTATGCCCCACATCAATAATCACTTGCGCTTTTGGTTTATGTCCCGAAAAGTGAGCAAAATCTGCGGCTTGTAATTGTTGGAAACGCCCTGTCATTTGAGCTTCTTGCAAGGTTTCACGAATAACTTGTTCACTCACATTAAATGGCGTTTTCAATAAAGTGGCGATTGCTGTACCCGCATTCGGAATAGGGATTAACGGCATCGGCAGCGTATTAAATTGTTGCGTTTGCGATTGCCAATAAAACGCTCCATCTTTCACTTCATATTGCCAATCGACATTGCGTTGGAATTTTTGAGAATTTAGTTCTTGTGCAATCGCTAAGATTGATTGTGGGCAATCAGGCTCCCCAATAATCACAGGAATATTCGCACGGAAAATACCCGCTTTTTCTCGCCCAATATCCTCGCGGTTATCGCCTAAAAAGGCAACGTGATCGATATCAATGGAAGTAATGACAGCAAGATTTGGATCAACAATGTTTGTTGCATCTAATCGACCGCCTAAGCCCACTTCTAAAATCACCACATCTAAATTGGCTTCTTTAAATAGCTTCAACGCTGAGAGTGTGCTAAATTCAAAATAGGTCAAAGAAGCGGTCTTTTTCTGATCAATTTCTGCAAAGCTATCAATATGAGCTTGGTCGTCTAACAATCGCCCATTAATTCGCACGCGTTCGTTGTAACGGATAAGATGCGGAGAGGAATATACGCCTACTTTCAAGCCAAGTTTCATCAAAGCGACTTCCAAGAAACGGCAAGTCGAGCCTTTACCGTTCGTACCTGCCACAGTAATCACATAAGGGGCTGGATTAAGTAAGTCTAAATTTGAAGCGACCGATTTAATACGCTCCAAGCCCATATCAATCGCTTTAAAGTGTCCGTGTTCTAAATAATCTAACCAAGTTTGTAGATTATCTGCACGGCTTAGTGTTTTTGAATTCATTTTATTTCTTCCATAAAGAAAAATCCCTGTAAAAACAGGGATTTTATGTAAAACTGAATTATGCTTCTTCTACAATCAATTCCGCTGTTTTAAACGGTGTCGATTGATGAGTCAGTTTTGCACAAATTCGAGCAAGCGTATCACGCATCTCTTTACGGTGTACGATCATATCAATCGCTCCGTGCTCAAGTAAAAATTCTGCACGTTGGAAGCCTTCAGGCAATTTTTCGCGCACAGTTTGTTCAATTACGCGTGGACCTGCAAAGCCAATTAACGCTTTTGGCTCAGCAATATTTAAATCGCCTAACATCGCTAAACTTGCAGAAACCCCCCCCAAAGTTGGGTCGGTTAATACAGAAATAAACGGCACACCCTGCTCTTTCATTTTAGCTAAAATCGCACTGGTTTTTGCCATTTGCATTAACGAGAACAACGCTTCTTGCATACGAGCACCGCCCGATGCAGAGAAACAGATAAACGGAATACGCTCTGCCAATGCATTCTCTGCCGCACGCACAAATTTTGCCCCCACCACAGAGCCCATTGAGCCCCCCATAAACTCAAAATTGAAAGAAGCCGTTACTACAGGCATTCCGTGTAACGTGCCTGCTAATACGATAAACGAATCTTTTTCGCCTGTTTCTTTTTGTGCCGCGGATAAACGATCTTTATATTTTTTCAGATCTTTAAACTTCAACACATCTTGCGGTTCAAGCTCTGCTGCCATTTCTTGTGCAGAACCTTCGTCTAATAAATTCAATAAACGCGTACGAGCGTTAATACGCATATGATGATCGCATTTTGGGCAAACTTGCATATTGCGTTTTAATTCTTCGCTATACAGCACCTGATCACAGCTTGTACATTTTGTCCAAACACCTTCTGGTACTTTTGACTTCCCTGCATTTGAAGAAGCGTCACGCCCCAAAATTCTATCTAACCAGCTCATTTTTAAACCTTCTATTGTTATGTTTAAAATAAAAAAATCGACTTATTAAAGCATAAATCAAGCCTTTTTGAAAGAGCGAGACTTTATTTCCAGAGATGAAAGATTACCCATCCGACCAATTTTGTTTTATACTTTTACTATTGCAAAACTTTTTTAATTTATAACCGCTTATAAACTATGAATAATCAATCAACAACCATTCATCCAACAATAGGCCAGTTTTTAGATATCGTTGCCCAACTTCGTAATCCTGATGGTGGCTGCCCTTGGGATCTCGCTCAAAATTTCGATACCATGCTTCCGCATTTATTAGAAGAAACCTATGAGGTAGCAGAAGCAATTCATACGCAAGATCGCACCGCTTTACGTGAGGAATTAGGTGATTTACTCCTTCAAGTTGTTTTTCTCAGTCAACTTGCTAAAGAAGAAGGCACTTTTGATTTTAACGATGTGCTGACAGATATTCATAACAAGCTAATTTATCGCCATCCTCACGTTTTTGGCGATAAAAAAGCCGCGAACAGCGAAGAAGCATTGAAAACCTGGGAAGAACAAAAAGCAAATGATGAAAAACATCAAGCTCACGATTCGATTTTAGATGATCTGCCTTTCGCCCTGCCAGCGCTTACACGAGCATATAAATTGCAGAAACGTTGTGCCAAAGTGGGGTTTGACTGGGATAATCCACAATCAGTTTTTAATAAAGTTGAAGAAGAATTACAAGAAGTCTGGAATGAGATGGCGCAATCGCCAGTTCAAACCGAAAAATTAGAAGAAGAACTTGGCGATTTATTATTTGTTAGCACTAACCTTTGCCGCCATTATAATATTGATGCCGAGAGCTGTTTACGCAAAGCCAATGCTAAATTTGAACGCCGTTTTCGTGGCGTAGAACAATTAGTTAAGGCAGAACAAAAAGCAATGACCGATTATTCATTAAATGAATTAGATGCTTTTTGGAACAAGATAAAATCTCGCGAATAATTGGACAATTTAGGCAAAAGTTGTAAATTACATGCCAAATTAAATGGATAAACAATAAAAACAGATAAAGGTAATGTTATGCCAGAAATTTTGCTCGTCGATGATGACTTAGAACTGACGGAACTCTTAGCCGAACTACTTTCACTTGAAGGATTCAATGTGGCTGTTGTCCATAATGGCAAGGAAGCACTTTCTCTTTTAGAAACACGCTCATTTGATTTGATGTTATTAGACATAATGATGCCTATGTTAAATGGAACTGAAACCCTTAAACAGTTACGTAAAACCTCTGATATACCCGTATTAATGTTGAGTGCTCGTGATAATGATATTGACCGCGTGCTCGGTTTAGAATTAGGTGCAGACGATTACCTTCCCAAGCCATTTAATGATCGTGAATTAGTAGCTCGTATTAAGGCTATTTTGCGCCGGACAGCGCGATCTACTTCATCAGCAACTCAGACTCTCGAAACACCTGTTCAGCTTAACATTGGCACAGGTGAAACTGATGGCAAGACACTCTCCTTCGGAGGGGTTGATTTACATTGTGGCCGTCAACAAGCCTCTTACAAAGGTAAAGATTTAGAGCTTACAGGCACTGAGTTTTCACTATTACAAATTTTGGCGCGCAATCCTGGGCAAATTCTTTCACGTGAGATATTAAGCCTTGAAATTTTAGGTAAACAATTAACACCTTATGATCGAGCTATTGATATGCACGTTTCAAATTTGCGTAAAAAATTACCTGAACGTAATGACAACTTACCTTGGTTTAAAACTTTACGTGGCCGTGGTTACTTACTAGTAACCGAATAATCTACCCTCCCCTCGCTCAATGCGGGGGGCTATTTTCTGATTGGATGCAATGTTTATACCTAAAAAAATTACATCATTTCTTTCGCTAGCTAAAAGTTATCTTTTCTTCCAGCTCTTCTTCTACTTTAGTACGGTATTTATCTTAATTCTTGTGGCAACTTTCCTCTTTTCAAATTTAGATGACCGAAGAATTGTGCCACTTAAACATCACAATATCGAATATCTCAATAAAGAAATTAAGAAATTAGAAAACCGTTATAACTTTGATGAAATATTTAATAAAGATCTCACTATCCATACACCTAGTGGGCTAAATCTGGTTTTAATAGATAAAAACACTAATATTGTAAGTGGTATGGAAAAATCCAATGTTCGTCCATTACTTTCCTTTTTATATCAAACCGAAGATGAAAGTAAGCCTATGGCCCGTAGCTTTGATGATCTGAGAATTAACGGACCATTTTTTTTAAAAACACAAACAAGAGAATATAAAGGCTACTTTACTTATCCTGTGCAAGCACAAAAAGAGTGGCTAAACCAACTTTACGATAACCCCATTAAAATTGTATTGATTCTGTTATCATTAGTTTTACCCACTATTTTTCTTCTTTCTTGGAAAATTACCCGTCCATTAAAAGCATTGCGAGCCACCGCCAATGCTGTTGCACGCGGTTCAATGGTTGTAAATCCTAAAATTGAAACTCAAGGCATTAAAGAATTTAGATCTGTAGGGCGGAGTCTGAATTATATGATTCACTCTTTGCAAAATGCTAATAACCATCAACAACGCTTGCTGTCCGATATTTCACACGAGCTCAAAACCCCGCTTGCGCGCTTACAGCTTGCAACTGCTATTTTGAAAAAGAAAAATGGGGAAACCAAAGAAACAGAGCGTATTGAGAATGAAATTCAAAAAATGAATAACATGGTATTAGATTTACTGTCGCTGTCTCGTTTACAACTTGATCAACACACTTCTCGTTCTGTTTTTCCTGTTGAAGCCATTTGGAGAGAAGTTTTAACCGATGCTAAATTCGAAGCGGAACAACACGGGCTAACCCTAATGGTTGAAAATAATCTTAATACCAAAGAGCATTACCAATTAAATGGAAATACTGGCTTATTAGCTAGTGCATTAGAAAATCTTATACGCAACGCACAAAAGTATGCAAAAACGACCGTTAAGGTTCAAATATCATTAGAACAAAAAGATCGTCGAAGAGCCCTCAAAATTTCAATAGAGGACGATGGTATTGGTGTACCAGATAGCGAGTTACAAAACATTTTCCGTCCCTTCTATCGCATTAATGAAGATAGAGCAAGAGAAACAGGTGGAACAGGTTTAGGACTTGCAATTGTAGATAATGCAGTTACCCAACATCAAGGAAAATTAAAAGCAAATCACAGTAAATTAGGTGGATTACGAGTTGAAATTCGCTTACCGCTTTGGTTTGAATAAGCTGAACTTCTTGCTTTTTCGTCAGTCGAATGAGTAAATTTTTCCCTTTTTTTGACCGCTTGTGAACCATTTGCAAGCGGTTAATTTTTCCTAAATTTTTACAAATACTTATGAACGTAATAGAAATTGAACAGCTTAACAAATACTTTGGCGAAGGCGAAAACCGTGCCCACATCTTAAAAGATATCAATGTCAACATTCAGCAAGGCGATTTTGTGGCGATTATCGGGGCTTCTGGTTCGGGCAAATCAACGCTAATGAACATTATCGGCTGCCTTGATACGGCAAGTTCTGGCATTTGCCGTATTGCGGGCAAAGAAACCCAGCAGATGACCGCAGATGAACTTTCAGATCTCCGCCAACGTAAATTTGGCTTTATCTTCCAACGCTATAATCTTTTAAGTGCGTTAAATGCAAATGAAAACGTTGCTCTACCAGCGATTTATGCAGGAATGGAGAGCTCTGCTCGTAAAGCACGAGCCAACCAGCTGTTAGACAAACTTGGGCTTGCAGATAAAACTGAAAATCGACCAAATCAACTTTCAGGCGGACAACAGCAACGGGTAAGTATTGCCCGTGCGTTGATGAATGGTGGAGATATTATTCTTGCCGATGAACCTACGGGGGCGCTGGACTCACATAGCGGTCAAACTGTGTTAGACATTTTGCAAGATCTGCATAAAGAGGGGCATACCATCATTATGGTAACCCACGATCCGAAAATTGCCGCGACCGCAAGCCGTGTGATTGAAATCAAAGATGGACAAATCATTCGTGATAAACGCCAACAACTTCATGCCGTAGAGCCACAACGAATGCTACCACTGCATAAAAAACCTCGCTTTTTGGATCAACTTGCCGAGTCATTCAAAATGGCAATTAGTGCTATTTTTGCCCATAAATTACGAGCCTTATTAACGATGTTGGGAATTGTGATTGGCATTACTTCTGTGATTTCCGTTGTGGCATTAGGACGAGGATCACAAGAGCAGATTTTATCCAATATCAACAATCTCGGCACCAATACAATGACCATAATGAACGGTACGGGCTTTGGTGACCGACGGGCTAATCTGACCAAAAACCTTACGATTAGCGATGCGGTGATGCTAGGTAAACAGAATTTCGTGGATAATACGACTCCTTCTAGTTCACTTAGTACAACATTGATTTATGGCAATACGAATGTAACAGGCTCCGTAAATGGCGTGGGAGAGCAATATGCCGACGTACGAGGCATTAAAATACTCTCGGGGCGTTTTTTCAGTGAAGAAGAAGTGAACGAAGCGGCTCAAGTGGTGGTGATTGATGCCAACACACAGAAAGATCTTGGTTTAACTTCACCTGTTGAAGGCAAAATTATTTTGGTGGGTAAAAAGCCGCTTCGTATTATCGGCTTAGCGGAAGAGTCTAACAATATGAACCAAAGTAGCCTAAAACTTTGGACGCCTTACACAACGCTTATGCAACGTATTTCTGGCGAGAAGTCCATTGATTCGCTTACCGTCAAAATTAAAGATAATGTGGAAAGCCAGACGGCTGAGAAAAGCATTACTGAGTTGCTGACAGCCAAACACGGCAAGAAAGATTTCTTTATTATGAACTCGGATACCATCAAGCAAACCATTACCAGCACCACCAACACAATGACGTTACTGATTTCTTCGATTGCATTGATTTCACTTGTTGTGGGAGGCATTGGCGTGATGAATATAATGTTAGTTTCAGTAACCGAACGCACGAAAGAGATTGGCGTGCGAATGGCGATTGGTGCGAAACAGAGCAATATTTTGCAACAATTCTTAATTGAAGCAATTTTGATCTGCCTACTTGGTGGCGTGATTGGCATTCTTTTTGCCATTGCAATTATCACTACATTTAACACTCTTGGCAGCGATTTCAAAATGGTACTCTCGCCTGAATCCGTAGTGCTTGCGGTGTTCTGCTCCACCTTAATTGGTGTGATATTCGGTTATATGCCCGCCCAAAATGCCTCGAAGTTAAATCCAATTACAGCTCTAGCTCAAGAATAACCTGTAAAAAAGCGGTCAAATTTGACCGCTTGTTTGCAAATGAAAAGAGAACTAATCATCCATACGCGAAACATCGTGCAAGGATTCTACACGGCGTATAGTATGAGAGCGACCGCGAATTAACAATGTTTCGGTAAACAGCATACTCCCTTTGCGGTGAACGCCTTTGAGTAAATCCCCTGTGGTAATGCCCGTGGCGGCAAATAGCACATTATCATCTTTTACTATCTCTTCCATTTTTAGCACTTGATTGACAGGCACTTGCATTTCCGCACAACGTGCAATCTCTTTTTCAGCAGCAAGCATATTCTCTGGCGTGTTACCTTTCACTTGATTACGAGGAATGAGTCTGCCTTGAATATCGCCCCCCAACGCTTGAACCGCCGCCCCTGTTACCACACCTTCTGGTGCGCCACCAATGCCGTAAACTAGATCAATTTCACTATCAGGCAAGCAGCATTGCACTGATGCAGCCACATCACCATCAGGAATAGCAATCACACGCACACCCAACTCTTGCACTTTTTTGATGATTTCATCGTGGCGAGGTTTAGCTAAAATAGCGACTGTCATTTGTGAAAGCAATTTGCCTTTTTTCGACGCTACACGGCGAATATTTTGTTCAAGCGGTAGATTTAGGTCAATCATTCCCTTCGCTTCGCTGTCTACCACTAATTTTTCCATATACATATCAGGTGCACGTAAGAAAGTGTTTTTTCCGCCTGCAGCAAGAACCGCAATCGCCCCTGCCTGCCCCATTGCTGTCATTCGAGTACCATCAATTGGATCGACTGCAATAGCGACCTCTTCATCTTGTGGTTCAGAACGCCCTACTTTTTCGCCAATATAGAGCATCGGAGCCTCATCAATTTCGCCTTCGCCAATGACTATCTCACCGCGAATTTCCATTTTGTTTAACAACGCACGCATTGCTTTTACTGCCGCATCATCCGCCGCATTTTTATTACCACGCCCAATCCAGTTAAATGCAGCCAATGCTGCCGCTTCAGTCACACGAGAGAATTCAAAAGCAGTAGAACGTTTCATTTTAATTTTCCTCAAGTTAAACGCTAAAATCGACCGCTATTCTACCAATTCGCAAACGATTTCGTTATAAAAATTTAGGAAATTTTACTCAAACAAACAAATTTCCAAAAAGTCGCGAACTTTTCAATGAAATCAACATCTTAATGATGTATACTATTTAAAAATTATCCATTTAATTTCAGAGGTGAATCTTATGTCATTAACAATTCTTGATGAATTAGAAGCAAAAATTAAACAGGCTGTTGAAACTATCCAATTACTTCAATTAGAAATTGAAGAATTAAAAGAGAAAAATGAAACAGCGAAGAAAGAAAATGAAGCGTTACAACAAGAACACGAGCAATTAAAAGCTGAACAACAAAGTTTCCAAGACCGCTTACGTTCTCTTTTAGGTCAAATCGACAACGTTTAATCTTCAATCTCAACGGCTAATATTCAATTAGCCGTTTCTTTTTCGTGCTACATTTCCAATTCTTATGGCAAAACTTTATTTCTATTACTCTTCAATGAATGCGGGAAAATCCACCACGCTACTCCAATCTTCATATAACTACCAAGAACGCGGAATGAATACGTTAGTTTATACCGCAGCGATTGATGATCGTTATGGCGTTGGCAAAGTCACTTCTCGCATCGGCATTTCGCAAGATGCCAATTTATTTAACCAAGACACACCGCTTTTTGATGAAATCAAACAAGCCCATCAAACAAAAACGTTACATTGTATCTTAATTGACGAAGCTCAGTTTCTCACTAAAGCACAAGTTTATCAACTGACTGATATAGTCGATAAATTAAATATCCCCGTACTTTGTTATGGTTTACGCACGGATTTCCAAGCCGAACTTTTTGAAGGCAGCCATTATCTACTTGCTTGGGCAGACGAATTAGAAGAGCTAAAAACCATCTGCGATTGCGGTCGAAAAGCACATTTTGTAATTAGAATGAATGAGAAAGGAGATGCAGTAAAAGATGGCGATCAAATCCAAATCGGTGGCAACGATACGTATTTATCGGTTTGTCGTAAGCATTATAAAGAGAGATTAGGTTTGCTATAGTCTAGAAGAAATGCGTGAGTATCTAATATTCACGCATTCAATAATAAACTAACTTTGCAATCTATGCATTTTTCTTTGCTTTTAGAAAATCCATCACTTTCCCTAAATCTCGTGTCCGTTTTGAAGACGGTAAACTCTTGAGGAAGGTTGCACCATAGTTGCGCATTACCAAGCGGTTATCGCAGATGATCACTACCCCGCGGTCGGTGACATCGCGAATCAATCGCCCTACCCCTTGCTTTAAGGTAATAACCGCTTCGGGAATTTGAATATCGTTAAACGGATCGCCACCTTGTAAACGGCAATCTTCCATTCTTGCTTTAAAAAGCGGTTCGTCAGGCGAAGTAAACGGCAGTTTGTCGATGATTACCAGCGATAAATCATCACCTCGCACATCAATACCTTCCCAGAAACTTTGAGTAGCCACTAGCACAGAATGCTCTTCCTTCACGAATTTTTCGAGTAGTTTTGCTTTGCTGGTTTCGCCTTGCAGTAATACATTCAGGTTGGTATGCTCACGCAAATAATCGGCAAACCCTCGCATCATATAATAAGAGGTGCAAAGTAAAAAACAACGCCCTTTGTTGGCTTCAATCACAGGCTTAAGCATTTCACCAAGCGTTGTCAGCGTATGCGATTTATTGCTATCAGGTAGATAACGAGGCACGCAAAGCAGTGATTGTTGTTCATAATCAAACGGGCTTTGCAACACCAGTTGTTCTGCATTTGTAATGCCTAAACGATAGCAAAAATGGTCGAAACTTCCACCAACTTCAAGCGTTGCAGAAGTAAAAACCCAGCCTGATTGTAATGTTTTCATCTGTTCGCTGAATTTATCCGCCACCGTTAATGGAGTAATATGTAAACCAAATGAACGCCCATTAGCTTCATACCAGTAACAATAGCCTGTTACTGTGGTATCGCCAAATTTTTTGAGCAAAATTTTCACTTCAGCAAGGCGCTCAAAAATTTTATCCAACGTTTCTGAACGCCCAAGCGATTTTTTGATAACTTCACTCAAGAAATCAATATTTTCACTGATTTTGGTTAAGCCATTTACCACTTTTTGATCGGCAAAGAGTTCACGTAGATTGCCACGAACTTGCCCATCCGTTCCCATTAAAAGACGAAAATCTTGCACGGTTTTTTGTAAATGATCCGCTGCTTTACCAAGCTGGGCTAAATCTTTTAACTCCGAGCGGTAAACAATGTTGCAATCTTTGCAAAGATCAAACAGCAAGCGAGATGTTAGTGATTGTCCAAAATATTGGCTGGCAATATCAGGCAACTGATGTGCTTCATCAAAAATGACCAACTCAGCTTCAGGAATCAGCTCACCGAAGCCTGTTTCTTTCACTGCCATATCCGCACAAAAAAGATGATGATTGACAACTACAATATCCGCATCCATCGCTTTTTTGCGTGCTTGCACCACATGGCAATCTTTATAATTCGGGCAGTCTGAACCTAAACAGCTTTCTGTTGTGCTGACCAATTGCGGTAAAATCGGGCTATCTTCGGCAATCGTCGTGCATTCGCTTAAATCGCCCGTTTTAGTGGATTGATGCCATTTTCGCACTTTTGAAAGATCATTAAGCACCGAACGATCGCCTGCCACACCCATCGCAATCAGCTGATCTAAACGTTCTAAACAGAGGTAATTCGCGCGCCCTTTCAGTAAGGCGACCTTGCCTTTATATTTCAAGGCTTTTTGAATGGTAGGCAAATCGCGATTAAACAGCTGATCTTGTAAGTTTTTTGAGCCTGTGGAAACAATTGTTTTCTTGCCCGAAAGCAAGGCAGGCACTAAATAGGCAAAAGTTTTCCCTGTGCCTGTGCCCGCCTCTACTACTACAGGGCTTGCAAATTTTACTGCTCTTCCGACCGCTTGTGCCATTTCAAGCTGGGCAGCTCGTGGGCGAAAGCCTTGAATATTGGTACTTAACCAGCCATCTTTACTGAAAGCATGGTCAATTTTGTCTGTGTATTTCATCGTATTTATCTAGATCATAAAAGGGCGTGTTCAACACGCCCCTACGCTAAGAGCAACACAGTTGCTACAATTTCTTAATCAATAAAATTAAACACCCAACAGCAATCCATCATCCGCTAATTGTTCGTGGCGGTTTTGTTGGAAAAGTTGCAATAGATCGGGCACATCCATCTGTTTACGCTTTTCGCCAGACACATCAAACGCAACTTGTCCTTGGTGTAACATTACCGTACGGTCGCCATATTCCAGCGCTTGTTTCATCGAATGGGTTACCATCAAGGTCGTGAGTTTTTGTTCACGAACAATTTTATCGGTCAGTTGCATCACAAAATCAGTCGTTTTCGGATCAAGTGCAGCCGTATGCTCGTCTAACAAAAGAATGCTTGAAGGCTGAAGAGATGCCATCAACAAGCTCACTGCTTGACGCTGACCGCCCGATAAACGCCCCATTCGGTCGGTTAAGCGGTTTTCTAAGCCTAAACCAAGCAAAGCCAATTTTTCACGGAAAATGTTACGTTGCTGGCGTTTAATAGCAAATGAAAAGCCACGTTTTTGCCCACGCTGATAGGCAAGCGCCATATTCTCTTCAATGGTTAAATCTTCGCACGTGCCTGCCATTGGGTCTTGAAACACGCGAGCGACGCGATTCGCACGTTGCCAGCTGCTGCTCTGATTCACATTCTGACCTTGAATTAAAATCTCACCGCTATCTACCGAACAATCGCCGCTGATCGCATTTAACATTGTGGACTTCCCAGCCCCGTTACTACCAATCACAGAAACAAACTCGCCTTGCTCAACCGTTAATGACAAGCCTTTTAATACGGGATTTTCAATGGCTGTGCCTTTGTTGAAGGTAATGAATACATTTTTAAGCTCAATCATCATTAACCTCGTTTTGCCAAAAAGCGTTGTTTTATTTTTGGTAATACTAACACAAGAACGACCAAAAGTGCTGTAATTAAATTCAGATCTTGTGGCCCAAAACCAATCGAATTTAACGCCTCATTATTTAAGGCTAATGCAATAAAACCACGATACAACACCGAGCCAATGACTACAGCAGTGGTTAGCCAGATAATCCTTTTGGCTGAGAAAAGTGCCTCACCAATAATCACTGCTGCCAAACCAATCACAATCGTGCCCACACCGATGGAAATATCTACACCACCGTTGCTTTGTACATATAATGCGCCCCCTAATGCAATTAAACCGTTAGAAATTGCCATTCCTAAAATGGTCATTTTATTGATGTTAATTCCTTGTGCTTTTGCCATTCTGGTATTAGTGCCTGTCGCTCTTACAGCCAAGCCTATTTGAGTTGAGAAGAAAAGGTCAAATAAAATTTTGGCAATAATCACCACAAAAAACGCCATCAACAAACGCACCAATGCAAGTTGCACATCATCTTCAATTGGCATCACATCATAAATGGTCGCTTCGCCAAGTAAGGCAAGATTCGGCATTCCCATAATGCGAAGGTTGATGGAATAAAGAGCAATCATCATTAAAATACTAGAAAGTAATTTTTCGATTTTAAAGCCAATGTAAAGGCTTGCCGTAATCACACCTGCCAATGCACCCGCGAACGTACCTAAAAGTGTCGCAGTCCAAGGATTTAGACCTTGCAAGATACAAACCACACAAACTGCTCCGCCTAAAGGGAAAGCACCATCTGCAGTTAAATCAGGGAAATCTAAAATTTTATAAGAAATCAACACGCCCAAAGCAACAAGAGCATAAATCAAACCAAGCTCCAACGCTCCAATCCAAGAGATATTGCTTAAAAACGGCTGGAGAAAGTGAACGAGAATATCCATTGTATAACCATACTATTAAACTAGTACGCTAATTTTAGGAGATTTCACAGGAATTTGCAATTTTTCTCGCTAGAGCAATCGTTATTGCTGAAATGGGTTATCTGATAAAGCCAGAGTGTTGATTTTTCATAAGTTTTATTTTCTTAAGTAGATGTTTAATGTCCTACACTGAAAATTCCAATGCTGTTAATGAGTTAATAAGTTATATAATAAATTTTAAAGTCATCCTATTTATAAGAATCAATTAAATAGTTTTTAAAATAAACACTAACCAAAAACTAATCTTGTAGACCTATAATCGAAATTCAAAGATAATTAACTACAAGCATTCTCTCGTTTAAATAAATTACATCTATGCACACAAACCTCCAATTCTCATTACCTAAAACCGACACAACACATCAAGATCACCAAACGCTTGGCAATATTATCGGGCATTCTGACACACTCGTTATTGCACAATCTTCTGAGCAATTTCAAGGCGTTACGGTGGTAGTTACGCCGGACACTCGCACCGCACTTCGCCTTGAAAAAGCATTGACAGCCTTTACCAAGCTACCTGTAGCAATGTTCCCCGATTGGGAAACGCTGCCTTACGATAATTTTTCTCCTCATCAAGAGATTATTTCCGCTCGCCTTTCGGCTCTTTATCAATTGCAACAAGGCAAAAAGCAGATTTTTTTGCTACCGATTAGCACTCTTTTGCAGAAAGTTTGTCCGCCAAGTTATTTGGCTAATCATGTTTTATTGATTAAAAAAGGCGACCAAACTAGCATTCAACAATTACGTTTGCAGCTTGAAAATGCGGGGTATCGCTCGGTAGAACAGGTTTTAGAACACGGTGAATATGCGGTGCGTGGTTCGTTGCTCGATCTTTACCCGATGGGGGCAACTCAGCCATTTCGTTTGGATTTTTTCGATGATGAGATTGACGCCATCCGCACTTTTGATGTAGACACGCAACGCACAATTAGTGAAATTCCTGAAATCAATCTTTTACCTGCACACGAATTTCCAACCGATAGCAAAGGGATTGAGTTTTTTCGTGGCAAATTCCGCGAAACCTTTGCCAATATTCGCCACGAGCCAGAGCACATTTATCATCAAGTAAGCAAAGGTATTTTGAATGCGGGTATTGAGTATTGGCAACCGCTCTTTTTTGAGGAGATGTCAAGCCTGTTTGACTATTTACCGAAAAATTCACTGTTTATCACCTTTGATGGCTTGCAAGAGAAAGCGGAACAATTCCGCCAAGATGCACAAAAACGCTTTGAAAATCGTATTGATCCGATGCGCCCGTTACTTGAAGCAAGCAAACTTTGGTTTTCGTTGGAAGAAATCAACCGCTTGTTGAAGGGCTATCCACGCTTAACGCTCACTCCAGAAAAAGTGCGCAAAAGTGCAGCAAAAAGCAATTTAAATGTGGCAAAATTACCTGATTTAGCCATCAATCCGCATTTAAAAAATCCATTTGACAATTTTGAACAGTTCCGTAAAAAATTTAATGGCAACATTATTTTTTCAGTGGAAACTGAAGGCAGACGTGAAACATTACAGGATTTGCTTGCACCGCTTAAGCTCAAGCCCAAACAAATTAAAACGCTTAATGAAATTAAAGAGCCGATTTCACTACTGATTTCAGCGCTTGATCAAGGTTTTATGATTGAACGCGAAGAAACAAGCGGTCCAAATTTAGTGATCATTTGCGAAACGGATTTATTGGGCGAACGTGTGCATCAACCAAAATCAGCCGATAAACGCAAAACAGTAAACCCTGATACGCTGATTCGTAATCTTGCCGAACTTAAAATCGGGCAAGCGGTAGTACATTTAGAAAATGGTGTGGGGCGTTATGCGGGCTTAACTGTGCTTGATGCAGGCGGAGTGAAAGCAGAATATGTGGTGCTGGAATATGCCAACGAAGCGAAACTTTATGTGCCTGTTGCTTCATTACATCTTATTTCTCGCTACATTGGCGGGGCGGATGAAACTGCACCATTGCATAAATTAGGCTCTGAAGCTTGGGCAAAATCTCGCCAAAAAGCGGCAGAGAAAATCCGTGATGTGGCAGCAGAATTGCTCGATGTTTATGCCAAACGTGAATCGCAAAAGGGCTTCGCCTTTGAATATAATCGCGACGAATATATGCGATTTAGCCAAACATTCCCGTTTGAGGAAACTGAAGATCAGAGGTTGACGATTAATGCAGTAATCAGCGATATGTGCCAGCCGAAAGCAATGGATCGTTTGGTGTGCGGAGATGTCGGTTTTGGTAAAACTGAAGTAGCAATACGTGCAGCATTCCTTGCGGTAACGAACTATAAACAAGTCGCCATTTTAGTACCAACTACCCTGCTCGCTCAGCAACATTTCGACAATCTTAAAGATCGTTTCGCAAATTATCCGATCAATATTGAGGTACTTTCACGCTTCAAGTCAGCAAAAGAGCAAAAAGAGATTTTGCAGAAAGTGGCTGAAGGCAAAATTGATATTTTGGTTGGCACGCATAAATTGTTGCAAGAAGATGTGCAGTTCCACAATTTAGGCTTGTTAGTGATTGATGAAGAGCACCGTTTTGGTGTGCGTCAGAAAGAGAAAATCAAGCAGTTGCGTGCGAATATTGACATTCTTACGCTCACCGCAACACCGATTCCACGTACGCTCAACATGGCATTAAATGGCATGCGAGACTTGTCGATTATCGCCAGCCCACCTGCACGCCGTTTAACGATTAAAACCTTTGTACGACAAAGCGATGATTTAATTATTCGCGAGGCAATTCTGCGTGAAATTTTACGTGGCGGACAAGTTTATTACCTACATAATGATGTAGCAACGATTGAAAATTGTGCTTCAAAATTGGCAGAACTTGTGCCAGAAGCACGTATTATCATCGGGCATGGGCAGATGCGGGAGCGTGAACTTGAACGGGTGATGAGCGATTTTTATCATCAGCGTTTTAATATTTTGGTCTGCTCGACCATTATTGAAACAGGGATCGACGTGCCAACCGCAAACACCATCATTATTGAACGAGCAGATAAATTTGGCTTGGCACAATTGCACCAATTGCGTGGACGTGTAGGGCGTTCGCATCAACAGGCTTACGCTTATTTGCTCACACCGCATCCGAAAATGATGACCAAAGATGCGCAACAACGTTTGGAAGCCTTAAGTTCGATTGATAACTTAGGTGCTGGCTTTGTATTAGCTACCCACGATTTGGAAATCCGCGGGGCTGGTGAATTGTTAGGAAGCGAACAAAGCGGGCAAATTGAGTCTATCGGTTTCTCACTTTATATGGACTTACTCGAAAATGCAGTGAAAGCGTTGCAAGAAGGGCGAGAGCCGAGTTTGGATGAAATTACCCAAAATCAAACGGAGATTGAGCTTCGCATTCCTGCTCTCTTGCCAGATGATTACGTGCCAGATGTGAATATGCGATTATCGTTCTATAAACGCATTGCGAGTGCGGAAAATGGGGAGGCATTGAAAGAGTTAAAAGTTGAACTCATCGACCGTTTTGGATTATTGCCAGAGGCAACGAAAAATCTATTCCAGATTACCCAAATTCGCCACTTAGCGAAAACATTGGGCTTAAAGAAAATTGAAGCAAGCATCAACGGTGGTTTCTTAGAATTTAAAGCAACCGCCACGCCTGACCCGATGAAATTCTTGCAACTGATTCAGCAAGATAAAACGGCTTATAAGTTTGATGGGCCGTTAAAATTTAAATTTACTAAGCCATTAGAAAGCAATGAAGCGCGATTGCAGTTCGTTACTGAGCTTGTAGAAACATTGGCAAAATAAGAAAGCATACTTCAAGCGGTATGTTTTTGGCGAAAATTTGCAAGATATGCCTAAAAACAAACCGCTTGAAGTGTTTTCTAAAAAAATCAAAAGAAATCTGTTTGACAGCAAAACGGAAATCTCTATAATACGCCCCATCAGTTAGCAACACTGATAATTTAAAAGTTGCCCGAGTGGCGGAATCGGTAGACGCAAGGGATTTAAAATCCCTCGCCTTTCGGGGCGTGCCAGTTCAAGTCTGGCCTCGGGCACCATTTTAAAGCATTGATTTAAAAAGAAAAAACTTGAATAGAGATAGCACCTTAAGGTGCTTTTTTTATATCTTCATTTTGCTTCCTGTCAATTTCCTGTCAGAATACACGGGTTATTTCCTCTCTATTTATCCATCTAAAAGTGCTTAAATCGTTATAGTTTCACTACATTACCTTTTCATTTATTGTATCTAATGAAAACATCTCTTTTCCATTAAACTAAGCCCCTTAAGCCTTTATGAAAACACTTGAGATCATTGTTCTTAGAGTTTTTATGACCTACTCTTTTACGCTATACCCCATAGATAAACTTTCCTTGACCTAAAGGCATTTTCCTGTTTTTCCCCTGACCGTAAGGGGGTAAAAATAAATTGCCTTCAAGTAAGGGGCTTTCTTGATACAGCATTCACGCCTTGGATATGTAGAAAAATACCCTTAGCGTAAGGATATTTGCTCATACCTCCCTTTACCCAAGGCTCCTTCATTGACACCTCCTAGCGGCATAGCTCTAATCAAAATAGTCTTTATATCAAGGACATTTAGGATTACCCCCTTTACGCCATAGCTCCTAAAAAAATTGCCTTATCACAAAGGCTTTTAGTGTTTTCTCCTTGCGTCATAGCTTATTCAATAAAGCCCCTTACGCTAAGGCAATAACAAAATAACTCCTTCACGCCATAGGGGCAATGGCAATAAACCTTAGAGATAAGGCACTTTCTTATTTTCGCCCTTACAGCAAGACAATTTCCCTATTACCCATGACATAAAGCCATATCCCCGAAATATCCCTGTCATCATCAATATATTATTTATACGAAATCATTTATGAGGAATTTATGATGACAACTAACTTAAACCCTAAAATCATGCCGTTTCGTTTTACTCATCAAAGCATTAAAGCTTTACCTAAAAATCAATCTACCACCTCTACAGAACTTGAAGTCTCTGATACTGAAATGATTGGCTTAAAATGTTTGGTGGGACGTAGTGGCAATAAACGCTTTCTCTTTCGTTATACATATCAAGGTAAAAAAAGAAGTCTCGCCGTGGGACGATTTCCCGAGGTCAGCGTGGGCGATGCCCGAAACATAGTAACCCAGTGGAAAGGGTTATTGTGTTGCGGTATCGATCCGAAAACCACTCAAGAGAAAGAACAAAGTGCGGTAAAAAATGAGGAGAAATACGAGGAGGAAGAAAGCACAATCGAAACTTTAACGGTCAGCCAATTCTTCTGGCAGCTCTATTTACCTTATGCCAAACAACGTAAGCGTTCTTGGGATAAAGACCAATCCCGTTTTGAATGCTACATTGAGAAAGCCATAGGGCATATCATTTATAAAGAGTTAAAGGCGATTCAGATTTACCAGATTCAGGACAATATGCTATCAGGTAAAGGCTACCCTAGAAAGTATTCTCCAGCGACCTGTAACCGAGCTCTTGCCTTACTGAAAACCATGGGCAATTTAGCCTATCGTTGGGATTATTTGCCGTCTAATGAAGCTATGAAAGTAACTTTACTGAAAGAGAATAACCAACGAGAACGCTTCTTCACCCAAGAAGAAATGCAAAAACTGCTCTTTCATGCGGAATATTATCCCAATAAAGAAGCAGGCAGTTTGATTGCTTTATTACTACTGACAGGAGCAAGACGTAATGAGTTACAACAAGCCAAATGGACACATCTAAACCTTGAAGAAGGCATTTTATTTGTCCCACTGACTAAAAGTGGCAAGCCTCGAGAGATTTATTTATCAGAAGAGGCTCGTCATTGGATTACACGGCTCTTACCACCCATTAACCCACAAAGCCCCTTTATCTTTGCCCGTAAACATCAAACCGATAAGCCCATTGCCGCTCCTCGTTGGGCGTTTAATGTGTTATTAGATAAAGCGGAGATTGAGGATAAAGAAAACATTTGTTTTCACACGGCTCGCCACTCGGTAGCATCGTTAATGGTCTCTTCGGGGAAATTTAATTTATATGATGTGAAAGCTCAACTCGCCCACAGTAGCATTCAAAGCTCAGAACGCTATGCCAAGCTGACGAAAGCCCGTCAAAAGGAAACAGGACAAAGCATTAGCGAGATGTTAATGCCTTCACGCTGATAGTTCTCAGCGTAAGGTCAAACAACGCATTTGTTTATTTCATAAAGCCACCAGTCTATCAACTCATCAATCTATTACCCCATATCTGATTATATTGAGGATATGGGATATTTTCATTTTAAGGATATCACCATGAAAATTATCACCCAGTGGCAAGCTCTTCAAGCACTTGCTAAACACAACCCGTTTTATCAGGATTTATTTCACTACATCTTTCAAGCGGTCGAAAACCCGACCGAGATGACATATAGTGACTATTGGATGGATTCCACCCTCATTATCCTTGATAGCCATGAAGACCAAAGTCTTCTTCCTATCATCAATATTCAACACTTTATTCTTTCATTCCCTCACGCATTCCGTCCCCATATTGATCACCTACTGCATTACCCCGAATACACGGAACGCTTTGGCGAGAATCATTATCTCTCATTAGCCATATTTGATAGCTATGGTAACGGCATTTTTCTCGTCTTTGATAATGTATTAGCGGAACAATGTGACGTACTAAAAAACCTTATTCAGGAATCTTATGATGACAACCTCCATTAAAGATAAAAATGAGCTAATCAAAGACAGTACTTATGTAGTATTTGATGAAGCTAAATGTCTTAAGCTCAAAGCGATAGCTAAGGATTATCTGCATTACCAGATAGGACAGCATAGCACAACGAAAGAGTTTGCCTTGTGCATTACAGGGAATGACAATGCGGGATTACATTCAAAAGAATGGATTAGTTTCAATGCCATTCATACCTTATTAAGTCAATATACTGGGGATTTTCGGTCATCCATCTTTACGCCTTTATTTCAGAGTAAAAGCCGTAATAATGTTGGGTTTTTAGTTGCTGTGTTAAAGAGTGATGAAATAGGATTGCTAAAACAAGCGGTAGGTTATCAATTTCAGTATTGCAAGGTAGAGCAATATGAAGAACGCCTTGCTACACTTCATCGTCAGTGGGAAGGTTTAACCAAAGGAAAAGGAAATCAGACCGTAAAGTAACGGAAAAGGGACAGGAAAGCGGTTTGATTTAATGCATGTTTTACCATTGCATTCGTCTAGAAGTAGATAACCCCTTACATAACAAGGGGTTATTTTTTTTAGCTTAAAAAGTGCGGTTAAATTTACAAGGATTTAGAGAGTCCTTGACTTAACCCCATTAGACTATGGACATAGAGATAAAAACTTACCATGTAAAGGTGTACGGTTTGATTCGTCTCTTATTATATTTTCTGTCAAAAGATTTTTTAGTCATACATATTACATGTAGATATTCAATCGCAGAAAAAGTAAGAGATGCTCCAGTAGTACATAATGATAGATAAATTAGCCCCCAAACCCAGTTTCCAGTATAAAATTTATGTCCGCCTAACCAACCAAGGAAGAATATCAGTATCAATAAGACTGTCTTATTTTTATTGTTCCATACGTTATCATCACTTTCTTGAATGTTCGTATTGGATTTAGGTTGGTTGTCTACTGGTTGAGATCGCTTCTGAGTTTGAGATTCATCAGAACGATTAGAAACCTGAACTTGCGTACTCGATGGTCTTTCAGAGCGAACATTATTCGGATTTGTAGTATTAGCTGAAGTATTAGGTTTCACTTCAACAGCTTCTTTCTTCTCTACGGTTTTAGGTTTTACTTCAGCAGGTTGTTTCTTTACTGGAGTATTAGTTCCTGTATATCCTTGAGACTTTGTTTTAGATACCTCTTCTCGTTCTTTCGGCGGAGTATGATAAGCATTCTTCTGGACAGGTTCTTTTTCCTCAGCATTATCAGCTTTCCGAGTTCTTATATGCTTCTGGTATTTGACCTCTTCTTTCGCTGTTTTTGCGAGCTCTTTAAAAAGTTCTTTATATTCATCCCAGATTCCCATAATTAGTCCTCATCATCATAATCATCATCGTCATCGAAATCTTCTTCATATTCGTCTTCATCAAATGATTCTTCAAATTCACTCTCCAAAGAATATTCAGAATTATCGACAAGCATATTGGGATCTTGAGATTCAGATCTATTGCCGTTTACATAATTACTAACTTTCTCTTTAACAAATTTTCCTGCTTTGTCTTTTACTGCATCAGTGATTGTATCTTGGATATGTTGTCCAATTTCACTCCCGTCTCTTTCCGCAAAACTTGGATCATTAGAGTATGATGAAGTATCTACAGGCATATCAAGTAAGCGTTGCAAATTGTCTTCACGGGTTTTCTTAGCGGCTAAAAACAGATCGATAAAAGCCCAAATTCCCAAACCACCAAAAGTGATGATTTTCAAAATACCTAAAATAGGTTGACCATTATAAAATCTATCCAAGCTAAATATAGAAAGTAAAAATGCTACTTTAGGTTTTTTTATTTTTACATCATATACTTTACCTTGTTGTTGCTCACTAATAGCATTTAGCTTGCTTTCTAGCTTCCTTAATGATTCGTATTTTTTAGGTAAATTTTTCTGATTTAAGGCGATATATCCATTAACAAATTCATCTTTACGCATAGATTATCCTATTGATAGAAAAATTCTATTGACTACTCATATTTAACTTTAAATACAGTTGGTGCATCTTTTAAATTAGGGTCTTGAATAAATACCCAAATGTCTTTAATTTTGGTATCTAACATAGACTCATCGCCAATACAGCTATAACCCCGAGCAGGGCATTTTACTAGTTTTTTCTGATTCTCTAATTCAAATAGGAGTCCCGCTATAAAATGTTCTATTCCTTTATCCATGATATTCTTAAGCTCAGATTTCTTAATATGAATATAAGGTCTCTTACAAGAATTTAGTTTGATATACAAAGGAACATTTGTTACAAGTGGCTTATTACAGTTAACCTCCATATCAAAATTATCATAAAGGTATAATTTCTCATTAGTGAAATCATATGCTCCATCATTTAGATCATAAGTTAGATCTAATACTGGTGCTTTAGTGCTACTATGATTGGTACCTAAAGCAGGAATATACGTAGTAACTAAACCAATTTTATTATTAGTAGCAATTTTATCTACTTTGGCTTTATATGCATCATATCGTTTTAAAATCTCATCGTCATTTACTGACAATCTATCAATCTTAAAAAGACCAACAGCACTACGAATTTTTTCCTCATTGGTCTTACCTCTTAATGAAGATGCATAATGTCCTAAAGTAGTTGGGTAATCTACTTTATGATCTAACCCAATATCAAAATTTTCACTTAGTCTTTCATAAGGGACATCAGTAACTGACACAGCACCTTTTAAGGAAGGTATTGGATCTTGTGCAAATAAATTATTGCTAATAAACGGCAATAATAACAAAGTTGCTAATTTAGGAAGACGTTTCATCATATTCTCCATTATCTAAATAAGAAACAAACTAATACAAATAATATGAGACCTACTCCTTGCATACCTTGACTACCTAATAATCTCCCTAAAAAGAAGAGCCCAAAAGAAATGATAAATCCAGCAGTTAACATTTTTTTTCCTTATAAAAAACAAATGGTGTCATATTCTACATTCGGGGGAGCCCATCTTTCGATAGGCTTAACGTAAATTAGGTGTTTATTTTAAAAAGGTAAGAGATCCACTTGATTGATTGGCTCGGTGAAAAAAGCTTCATATTCAAAGGTAGGCATGATTTCTAATAGGAATGCCAGTAGTTTGAGGTTCACCTCCGTATTGGCAACACATTGCAATTTAAGCTTGGCATTCTGTCGTCCCGCATTCTTCAGTTGCGTTTCCGAAATCACGATACCCTGTTGAGCAAACCGTTGAATAAGCTCTTTATAGGAATAAAGCCTTTTCACACCATACTGCTCTTGAGCATAACACCGTAGGAATTGACGAAGTAAGATCTGATGACTTCCTTCCTTTCCCCGTCTTATTCTTTTACCTTGTACCGCACAGGATTGGAGATAAAAGTCACGCCAAGCGGTGTAATCTTCAGGTGTCTTTAATACTGACGTTTTACGCCATGTGTCAAATAGGGTTCTTGCCTGTAAAAATTCCTCCACGGTTTTCCATGGTTTCGTTTGCATAAATAAACGGGGTATACCATTCACTTCCATTGTTTCCACCTCCGTTAAACAACGTTTCATGTCAAAATCAAGGTTAAGTCGCACTTCTCTTATCTGTCTGATAAGGTCACGTTCATTGATATAGCTGTCACGAATACTGGTTAGCGTATTGTATGAGTGCGTTTGGTTAGGTACTCGATTAAAGTACAAGGAAGCCATATAGTCATTTTCACGAGATTTACGGAGAGCCTTATCGTGAAATTTCCCTCGCACGTTTTCAGGGACTTGCACACCTGCTTTTGCTAAGACAATATTACTCTCACTGTGAGGATCGCCTTTATCACCCGCCATCAAGGTAAACTGACCTCGTGTTTTCATACAACAGAGTTGTTTAACATAATGCTTCTCTTCCAATACGGGCGTATCGGGTTTATTTCCCTCTTTATTAACCACCATTTCATCCATAATATTTAGTAAGGACTTATAACGGGAGCTGATAACCCCATCCATCTTAATTTCTGCGGCAGACGCATTAGTAAGAAAACCATCAGTCGTCACACTTATCGCCCATTTATCAGGGGGTAAGGCATTCAATAGTTCGCTCACTACAGCACGGATAAATCCTGTAATATAAGCCGCATAGTAGGCACAGGTCACAAGGGAGCGAGGAACAGGCTTGTTCCGTCCTGCTTGTACATCAAAGGTGGTTTTATTACCCAATCCTTGAGCGACTTTCCCATAGAGGGAATTACCGATTTCTTTCCATAAGAGTTCGTGTAAGCTGCCTTTAGCATAGCTTTTACGTTTTTGTCTGACCAATTTAACAAACTCTTTGAAGGGTCTTTCCGTGGTATTTTTCCATGGAATGATAAAACCATTCAGTAATTGAATCTTACAGCCTTGATTTAAAGCATTCTCGATTTCTACCGCAGTACAATAGGTTTTACCGCTTAAAGGATAAATAAGCCCATGTTCCGTGGCTACGGGTAAGCTAGGAATACGGGTACCTTCAGGGAACTCAAATTGAATATGAGCTAACCCAAAGACATGACCTTTAAACGCATTGATGTCATTAACTTGTTGGTAACGGTCAAAATCCAGAGGATGGATCCCCAGCATAGCGGTGGTATAGGCACTGGGTAAATCAAAGTCATAATAATCACCCTTTGGCGTATACCCACAAACAAAGGCTTCATTACGCCCACCGTAATAGCAACGAATTGCCATTTGTTCAAGGATAGACATACTGTCATCAGGCTGGAGTGCTTTCTTCGTACGATAACGCCCCGTATTGGGATTATATGCTTTACGTTTGGTTTCTTTCATGCCTAAGAACGCATGAAGATTGATATTGTTTTCTTTACAACTGGCTTGAAATAACTTCACGGCTAGAGAGGCTAAGGTAACGGGTAAACGACTGGTTTTCCTACCGCCTTTAGGCATAAACTCACCGTTCATGAAGTGAAAGAAATGCATAATGTATTTATGCACAATTTCCGCATCACGCATTGCATAGGCTTCAAACCCCTGCGGGTCACCCTCAAGGTATTCTTGCATTCGCTCAATCGAATACCCTTCAGGAATGGTTAGCTTTTCAAGCTCAACAATATCGCCAATAGCGGCTAAACCACTTTGGTTAGGGGACAGCAGTTGCGTATCAACAAATCGCACATGGATTACCTTATGATTACGTTGAGCATCATAGATGGTTACTACCTGACGTTCTAGGCGTTTGCCCAATAATTCATCAGCATCAATGCCGTAGCTTTTATCGATGGAGGTCACGGTTTTACGCATACCTTTCACTGCCATTTTCTCCTGAAAGAAATCAAGAAAGCTTCCCACATCAGCTCGTAAAAAATGGGCAATGATATAGACGTGTTTAGGATAATATTTTATTACACCACTACTTCTTGCGTGCAGTAAGACATGTCGCAAGAATTGGTTAAAGGTTAAACGTTTTTCTACACCGTTCTTCTTCCGTTCAGTATAAATGATACCCTTTACCACCTTGCCGTTTGCTTCGTAATCGCCGTAATCCTCATAGTGTTCAAGGGGAGATGCATAATATTGATAACTAATCACGTGATTACGTTTACCATCCTGAGAAAGTTGGTATTCACTATCGAGGGAGATAATGAAGGGCTTCTCATCTATTAAGCCGTCATCGTCATCAAAGAGCGTCTGCTCAAGTAGTGGATGAGGAGTAGCCCTCTCAGGGCTACTCACTAAATGTGTTAAGGTCTGAATACTCATGCAGTTGCTTTCCCTTTTGTGCCTTCATTAAAGGCTTCTTTTATTTGGGTGGCAAGTTCTGCTACACGGGATTCGTCACAAGGGAGCCAAAGCACTTTGTCACGGTGTTTATTCTTGATAAAGACACCTTTCTTCATCAGTTGAATACCACCATAGTAGCTATATTTTAGCCCTCCAATGCCGTCAAGGAAGAAGAACTCATGTTCATCACCAAAGGATTGATAAAGCTCATTCATTACGTTTCCTTGCTCATCCCCTTTTAATGAACTGACATCAATACGCAAGAAAGGATTCGACCAATCCCATCCCGCAATAATAATAGTGGAGTTCGGGAAGAGATTGATGCTGACGATTAAGCGTTTTAATACCGCCCCTTCATCAAGGGTAAGATATTCATCACCGTCAAAGATTTTAGTTTTGAGTTGTTCGACTGCATCTTCATAGGCTTCGAGTGAATCAAAGCGATACTCATCCCAATAAGGGTCGTTCGTTGATACCTTACCAATTTTCACAATCTGATGTTCAGCAATAAACTTCGCTACGTTCTCACCGTTGTAAATGAACTCACTACCGTCAAGGAATTGAATGCTTGTACCATTCTTCGCATTACTTTTGTGTGAGCTTACCATAGGGGCAAGTAACGAACCGATTGTAGCTTTATAGTTACGAGTCATAGTCGAGTCTCCTATGTTGGTTTTAGTGTTATCTGTTGCATGAATAGTATTAGGTATAGTTATAGGGTTAGTAGTTGCAACAGTTTGTTCTGTATCACTCGTAGAAGTTGCAGTTTTAGTCACATTAGAACGAGTAACACCGTTATTTTTTTGAGCTGCCATTTTTATTATCTCCATGGTTGAGAATAAGTTGTTTCGTTTCAAAGTCGATGACATCATCAAGTCTAAAACGCCAGCACCCACAAAGTTTTGCTTGAGGGGGTAATTTTTCAGGGGAAATCTGAGACCATTTATTCATGGTAGAAAGTGAAATCCCCCAACGTTGAGCCAGTTCGGCTCGAGTGATAAAGGTTTGAACCATTTAATTATCTTTCTCCTTATTTGTAAGGCTAATTGAGTTAGGTTTTATGTATTTGCAAACACAGGGCGAATTGTAGAGAAAGAAGAAAAAAGAGTTTAGTGGGAACAGTTCGGAGTTTTAGTTGCACGCAATATTTCAGTGCTATCCTATTGAATTTAAAAGTAAAAAAAATTTAAATTTCCATAAAAAAGCCCCTTTTCGGCAAGGGGCGGCAAGTTTTCGGCATAAAGTGTGCAACGTTAGTGCATCAATTGGTGGTATTGTTTGCACATAGCGGGTTTACTGTAACGGGCATACCTTAACGTGGTCGTAATACTGTTATGATTCAGTAATTGACCCACAAAATGAATGTCGTTACTTCGCTCAAGCATTTGAGTTGCAAAGGTTCTCCGCAAGTCATGGATCACAATACCCGTAATCTTTAATGCTTGACAGATTTTGTGAAAAGCATAACGAGGAATAGCAATAGGTTGCCCTGCCCGTTTAGAAGAAGGGAATAAGAGCGTTGTACAATGCTGTCGCTTTATATGTCGCTGTAGATTTAATCCTATCTCTTCAGTAAAGGGTACGACATGGGCTTGATTGTTTTTCGTTTTCTTCAACGTTATTACTCGACGAGTAAAATCAATATCACTGACACGTAGGTTAATGACCTCACCAATTCGCATACCTGTCATCAATGAAAGATAGAGAGCTATTGCTCCACAACTTCCATCCTTTAAGCAAGCCACCATGAACCGCTGATGATCTTGAGCGGAGAGTGTTGCTGTTCGTTGATTATGTTCAGGGAAAGAACGAATTTGCTCAATGGGTGAACGCACCAGTATGCCTTGTTCAATACATAAGCTAAAAATCTTCTTAAAGATAGCCATCACACGGTTTACTGTTGAAGGAGCAAGAGTTGAACGTAATTCGATAAAGTACGTACTTAATAGAGCATGATTGAGCTGAGAGAGCTTTAACGTTCCAAAACGAGGCAACACATAACGATTGAGCTTAGAGCGTTCCGATTGGGTGTTACGTTTATTCAGGGTAAGATCGGGAAGATAAACCCGCTCAACGATTTGGTTTAAGGTTAAAGACTTATTATATTCATAGACATTCTGATGAAGTTGATAGAGCCGTTCCGTGACCATGGCTTTCGCTTGGGTAATACTCAGATAGGAGAAATTCCCCAATTTTTCACGAATTTCACGGTATTGATAACAGGTTTTAAAGATAAACGTCACCGTACGTTTATAACGAAATACCCGTAGATGAGGAATGCTTAGATCCCGATATTCTTGACCTTTTTCAGAAGAAGGAAGAGAAGAGAGAGTTTTTTGATTGAATACAATATCAATGATAGGCATGTTTTAATCTCCGTATTTGAAAATACGGAGATTAAAACAGAAAGCTAGAAAAGTTTAGTGGGAAGAGTTAGGAGTTTCAGGTTGACGATTCGACAGAATGCTGTCGCAGTAGTTCTCTATAGACTCAATGATTAAGGCTTTGTATTGTTTTTTAGTGTATATACATTCTTTCCCGCGTCTTTCAGAATTTTCCATTCTTTGTCCATTTTGTGTCATATCTTCGGTTTTTATCGCGATTTTAGTATAGCTATATTTCATAAATCTATCTATAAAATTAGTCTTGTAGTATCTCGAATTATCAGATTGCATAAAATAATCAGAGAAACAACTAATATTACTTAATTCATTGTTATATTGGGTGTATATTTTTTTAGAAAAGAAATTTTCTTGATTATAAACGTGGTCATTGTAAATAGTAAAAATATCACCATGAATAAAATCACTTGGCAAATAATCACATAAGTATTTAAATAGTTCTACTTTTGTTACACTCCTCCCACCTTCCTTTATTGAATAATATTCAATGGCTCTAGAAAAGAATGAATAAATAAGATGGATCATACTAGCACCCCCAGACTTAAACTTATTTTTATTCCTTTTAATATATAAAATATTTTTAAGATAATAATCCTTAACACATTCATTTTTTAACTTTTTGTTAAAAGTTGAAGCGTCCATCAATAACTTTGTCTCTATTATTGATGATAAGCCGTATTCATAATAAGATTTTTTGTCTCTAGGTATTTCTACACTTCCTCCTAATAGAAAATAAAGAAAATATTTGGTAGGATTTGTCAATTCTAATTGTGTCTTATTGGCGGATATCTCTTTGCCAAATTTACTAGTTTTATCAATAGATTTGGAAATATGATGAATGAGAAGTATGAGTACTAGGTATTTGTAGTTATCATCAGTTGAGTTATCACTCATGTTTTGTTCTAAAAAATGATTAAATTTACTAGCGAAATCTTTTAGTCTAGGGTATTTCTTTTTCTCAAATTCATAATAATTTTTCCAGTGGTTATAGAAGTCATTGCTTAATAATTTCAATCCGTAAAATACAATAGCATACAATATGAAAATCAATTTTGATTTAGTGTTTGTTGGATCAGTCTTTATTTTGTTAAAAAGAGAAGTTGCCTGATTAAATAACTTGTCCAACAACTTAGAGTATTTAAGTATTTTAGTGCGCTCGCTGAGAGTATCAAATAGGAAAGATATTTCGTCATGAACTATATTATCGTCTTTCCGTTTAATTAAAAATATTTCATTATGAACATGAAAGCATTGGTTAATTATTTTATCTAATTTCATGAAAATATCATAATAATCATTATTTTTACTCTCAAAGAATGAGTTGTATTCCATACCATTAACTTTGTTTAGTAAATCAGCAAACTCTACAAAGTAATAATACGCAAAATCACGGTTTTTCATATATAGAGAAAAACCAAGATATTCATCAATAAAAGGCTTTAATGTACCTTCTTCCTTAAAATTACGGATTTTGCCCTTTGTAACAAAGAAACTTCTTAACCCCTTTTCAGCATTAGCATAATACTCACCTTCAGGTAAAGCTTTCATATCTGGATTGAGTTCTGCTAATCGAGCATACACATATTTAGCTATAAGTTCAAAATCCTCATCAGGTTGTTGGGTTTTTAATTGTCTAATTGTTGCGGCTTTAAGTTTATTTATTGAGTGTTCCATCATCATCCCCCCTGTTTTGGTGTAATTTGACTGTCTCTATTCCCCATCCTAATAATTACACCAACAGCATAAGTTATTGGTATATAAGGATTTATCAAAGATATCATATTACGAAACTGATGGAATAACCAATTCATTTTTTTTGCTGAAATATACCTTTTTTAATCAATATATTCTATCTATGAGCAATACCGCTCGATTCTGTAGAGAGGATACAATGGATCATAATTCACTAAAATTAGAACTCGGTCAGGTTATCGTTACACAAGGTATTTTAAACTTGATACAGCATGATGTTTCTTGTTTATATCCTGTTCTTGAGCAACACCAATCAGGTGATTGGGGAAAACTAAAGAGAGAAGATTGGTTAGCTAATAATGATGCAGTAACACATGGAGGGCGAATTTTATCTAGCTATTTACTGTATGACACTAAAATTTGGGTAATAACAGAGAGTGACAGAAGTGTCACAACCGTACTTTTACCCGAAGAGTACTAAGGGAGTGACATATTTAAGAAGAAACCAAAGGTATATTGGTTTCTTTTTTTTGATGAAAAACAGCACATTATGACTATAAATCAATCAAATGATATTTTTTTTTGAAAAAGGTGCTTGCAGAAAACTATCAGAATAAATATGATAGCACCCGTTCGACAATGACAGTGAATGTTAGTTGATTTTAAATCAAGTGATTCGATTAAATCAGTTTAGAAGCTGAAAATAAAATATCATCATTGATTTTAAAATCCCTCGCCTTTCGGGGCGTGCCAGTTCAAGTCTGGCCTCGGGCACCATTTAAAATAACTAAAATTATGCGGGAATAGCTCAGTTGGTAGAGCACGACCTTGCCAAGGTCGGGGTCGCGAGTTCGAGCCTCGTTTCCCGCTCCATTTCTTTCAATAGAAAATAAATGATAGCACCTTAAGGTGCTTTTTTATATCTAAATTTTGGCTCTTATACTCTAGTCTATTAAATACTCAAAACAAAGCATATTTAGCTAATCCAATCTTCAACTTTTAAATCTGCAACACGTTGAAATTCTTTTACATTGTGTGTAATCAAAATCAAATTATATGCCACAGCTTGACCTGCAATCATGACATCGTAAGGACCAATTGGCGTGCCTTGTTTACTTAAATTTGCTTGAATTTTTCCAGCTATAACAGCAGAAAGACGATCAAAAGTTATTTCCTCAAAGATTAACTTATCCAGTTTCGCCAGATTTTCTGTTACCTTTTGGCTTTTCCCCGCCCCATAATAAAGCTCAAACATCACCACGCTAGAAACAGCAAAATCGCTTGGTAAATGTTGCTTTAAACGAGCAATAAAATCTTGATTGCGATTCAGAATCGCAATCACAGCATTCGTGTCCTATTTCCGCTTGAGATAGCACTCAAGCGGTTATTTTCTTCCAATTTTTAGCTAATTTATTATAACACTTGCCCCACATACCACTGATTCAACAACACCCCAGCATTTACCGCAACATTCAATCCGCTTGCAAGAGGGTTATTTACAGAAAGTTGCACGGTAGTATCTTCGCTGTATTCAATATGGTTGGAAATAACTTCGCTTAATACAAACACCACTTTTTTCGCTAATTTCACTTTCGCAAGCGACGGGGCTTGTTTGTGGCGGGTGAGGTGCACGATTTGATAGCCCGCTTGGCGTAATTGTTGCAGGGCAATCTGTTTATTTTTAGTTTCAAGTGTATGGACGAATTCCAAACCACCCTCTGCCACGCGGGCTGCAGAGCTTGAGTTTAAGCATTCTCCATTTTCGCTAATAATACCTTTCACACCGTAGAAAGCACAGGTGCGGACGATACCACCGATGTTTTGGGCGTTGTTTACTCCATCTAATAATACAAGGCAATCTTGGGCATGTGCTAATTGTAAGTAGCCTTCCAAGCTGTAAGTACGGTTTTTCTTCACAAGCAAACAAACATCACCGTGATGCTCTGAGCCTGTCACTTTTTCCATCTCTTCTCGAGAAACGATGTGATAGGCTTTTTTGTGTTCAGCAAGATAGCTCAACATATCGCCTAATTTTTTCGCCCCCTCTACCGTTGCCCAAAGGCGGACAATTGAAGTTCGGCGTTGTGCGAATAGGGTTAAACAACTATTTTCGCCATAAATTTTCATCTCTTCTGCACGGTTTTTCTTGATTTTTTCTGGTGCTCGAGGCGAAAGCGGTCCGGTTTTTTTCTCTTTTTGCAAAAAAGCAGATTGTTTCACATTAATTGTTACCTGCCCTTGCCCGTTGGCTTTGCGTGCTTCAGTTGGGTAAATGTTTTCTGGCTTGATACGCTGATTTTGGCGAGAAAGCGACAGTTTGCCTTTTGGAGATCTTTGCAGGCGATCCGTTGAATATTCTTGAGATCGTTCATTACGTTTAAAACTTTTTTCTTCAGTGGTTTTGAATTTTGGCGTGCGTTCATTAAATACAGGTTTCATCATCAGTTTCCATATAAGGGATAAAAGTTGCCAAATTATAGCAAAGTTAACCAAAATACACTGATATATTTTGATCTTTTACCGATATTCAGTAAAATCGTTCCTCTTTAAATTTTCATAAAAATACACGTTTTGAAAATTTTTTACACTTTTTTGAACTATTGCCAAAAACGACACACTAAAGCTGTGAAAGAGATGGCGATGATTAAAATAAATCGATTATATATTTAGGAGTCCGCAAATTGAGCGAACAAATCACCGACCAAGAATTAGTTGAAAAAGCACAACAAGGTGATAAAAAAGCATTTAACTTATTGGTAGTCCGCTATCAAAACCGCGTAGCTGGTTTACTTACTCGTTATGTTTCCCGTGATGATATTCCTGACATTGTGCAAGAATCTTTCATCAAGGCTTATCGCTCTTTAGCTTCATTTAGAGGCGAAAGTGCATTTTATACTTGGCTTTATCGCATTGCGGTAAACACAGCAAAAAATCATTTAACTGCATTAGGTCGCAGACCGCCAAAAGAAGATATTTTGGCAGAAGATGCGGAAAGTTATGATGCTGGCACGCAGTTGCGTGAAACTGACACTCCTGAAAATTTAGTTTTATCGAATGAGCTAAAACGGGTGGTGTTTGAAACGATTGAGAATCTGCCTGAAGAATTAAAAATGGCAATCACGCTTCGTGAAATCGAGGGGTTAAGTTATGAAGAGATTGCTGAAGTGATGAGTTGCCCTGTCGGCACAGTACGTTCGCGTATTTTCCGTGCAAGGGAAGCGATTGATGCCAAAATTCAACCGCTTATGGCAGCCTAACCCTTTTTTAGTGTTGAAAAACACATCTATTTCAAGTTAATTGGAGTTTTTTATGCAACAAAAAGAGACCTTGTCAGCTTATATGGACGGGCAAGCGAATGGCACAGAGTTTGCCGATACGCTCACAAACAGCCCTGAATTAAAAGCAAAATGGGCAAGCTATCATACGATTCGCAATGTGATGCAAGGCGAAGAGGTATTACTCAGTGCAGATTTCTCTGCCAAAATGGGAGCCTTGCTCGAGAACGAAACCATCGAATCTGCACAAGAGAAACCTCGTGGTTTAGTGGTGAAACTTAAACGTTGGGCAACCCCAATTATGCAAGCTGGGATTGCAGCATCTGTTTGCTTAGTTGCACTTGTAGGTGTGGATATAATGAACAGCACAGACGAAGTAGCTCAAACGGAACCTGCGTTGCAAACAATGCCATTTAGCAACGCGGTGCAAGCGGTAAGTTACAACGCACCAAGCAAAGATTTAGTTACCCCAGAAAAACTTGAACAACAACAACATCGTTTAGATTCATTATTGCAAAATTATGAAATCCAACGCCGTACTCAAAATGTGACGTTAACCGATGAAGAAAAAGCGAAAGCACAAACCTCTTCAACCGTAACAGAGAAACATTTACAAAAATAATTCAGGTAATAAATAAATTCTGCCACTCATATACTCTTAATATGAGTGGCTTTATTTTTGCCTAATTGTGTCGCTTAATTCTCTGCAATCGGTAACTTTTTGCGATTTTTTTGCAAATTTTTGGTAAAATTCTACTACTTATGCCTCAATGTTTATAAGAATGAAAAAGGCTAATATGAAAAAATTTATTTTATTCTGTCTCACATTTCTTTTTGTTTTGCCTGTGAAAGCGGAGCTGACCCATCCAATTGATCTACTCAATGCCATGATGGAAGCACATAAAAATCGCAACTATGAGATCCATTATATTCTCCAACACAGTGATAATATCAAATCAATGAAATATCATCACGCACTGGAAAATAATCACGAATTTGCTCAGCTATTAAGCCTTGATAACGCTTACGAAACTATCTTGCTACGCAATAATGCAATTAGCTATTTAGGCTTGAATTTCACCCCATTCAGTTTAAAAGGCACAAAAATTTTAGATGCCTTACCTGCGGTTTTTCATGCCAATTTTAACGAGCTAAACCATTACGATTTTGTGCCATTGGGTAAATCCCGAGTGGCAGATCGCATCGCAAATGTAATTAAAATCGTGCCTTCCGACAACACCCGTTTTAGTTACACACTTTGGATTGATGAACAAAATTATCTATTGCTTAAAAGTGAACTGTTCGATAATCAAAACACACTGTTAGAACAATTTAGAGTGATTGAACAACGCGTAAATGACCAGTTCGACAACCTGATCCCGCAACTGAAAACGATGCTATTTCCGCCTGTGAATACGCAAAACAGTTTGGTAAACACACCGCTTGAATGGCAGGTGAATTGGTTACCCGTTGGCTTTAAACCTATCTCTAGTTCTCGTCAAGTAATTCCCGTTGGACAGGGGCAGGAAGAGGTCGAAAGCCAACTTTTTAGCGATGGGCTCTCAACCTTTACTGTCTATCTGCGTTCGCAAGGTGATGAAGCGTTCAACAACCAATTCGCTCGTCAAGAAAAATTGATTTTGTTCACCCATGTACTTGGTAATCGTGAAGTGGTGGTAATTGGTGATATTCCAATGAACGTGGCAGAACGCATCGCACAAAGTGTAGTATTTCAACAATAAGGAGTGCAATATGATGATTGAAAAAGCCACGGTGCTGAGCTACCAAAACGGCAAAGCCTTGGTGCAATGCTATGCCAAAAGTGGTTGCGGTGGTTGTGCTGCACAAAATCATTGTGGAAGTAAAGCTTTATCAGGCTTATCTGGCGAGAAAACCGCACCACGCTTTGAAATTAAAGTTGATCAAGTCTTAAAAGCAGGTGATCAAATCCAGCTCGGTTTGGCAGAAAATACGCTTTTAATGAGCGTGTTTGGGGTTTATTGCGTGCCTTTAATGGTACTTATTGGATCAACACTCCTTTTTTCTACTCTTTTTAGCAACGAACTTCTGGTTGCAAGCGGTGTGATTTTTTTAACCGCTTGCAGCTTTTGGGCGGTAAAACTGATTACTGCTCATCAACCATTAACAAAATTTACCCCGATTTTCTTAGGCAAAAGTAACACTTTCGGGGCAGGAGACTAAACAACAATGGAAAAAATTTGGTTTGATAATTACCCACCTAACGCAGAAAAAACGATTGATGTAACGAAATATGAATCTCTCGTAGAGATGTTTGAAGCAGCGGTAAAGCGCCATCCCGATATGCCCGCTTACATCAATATGGGGCAAGTTTTGACCTTCCGAAAATTGGAAGAGCGTAGCCGTGCTTTTGCTGCTTACTTACAAAATGAATTGCGTTTGGAAAAAGGTGATCGAGTAGCATTAATGATGCCAAATTTGTTGCAATATCCGATTGCTTTATTCGGTGCATTGCGTGCAGGCCTTGTGATCGTAAACGTTAATCCACTTTATACGCCTCGCGAGTTGGAACATCAGCTCAACGACAGCGGTGCGAAAGCGATTGTCATCGTATCTAACTTTGCTGCCACACTCGAAAAAGTGGTCTTCAACACTCAAGTGGAGCATGTGATTTTAACCCGTATGGGCGATCAGCTCTCATTTGGAAAACGCACGCTGGTGAATTTCGTGGTGAAATACATTAAAAAACTCGTGCCCAAATATAAACTTCCACACGCAGTGAGTTTTCGCGAAGCCTTGAGCATTGGGAAACAGCGTCAATATGTAAAACCAAATTTAGAAAGTAGCGACCTTGCTTTCCTACAATATACGGGCGGTACAACAGGCGTAGCAAAAGGTGCTATGCTCACACACGCCAATATGGTTGCCAATGTTTTCCAAGCTAAATGGGTAGCACAGCCATTATTAAAAGATGCCAAAGTTCGCGTGGCGGCGATTCCATTGCCGATGTATCACGTGTTTGCTTTATCAGTAAACTGCCTACTCTTTATCGAATTAGGCGTAACGGGCTTATTAATTACCAACCCACGTGATATTCCAGGTTTTGTCAAAGAGCTGAAAAAACAGCGTATTGTGGCACTTTGTGGTGTAAATACACTCTTTAATGCTCTACTGAATAACGAACATTTCAAAGAGGTAGACTTCTCGGCACTGCGTTTAAGCGTAGGCGGTGGTGCTGCAATTCAAGGTGCTGTGGCAAAACGCTGGTTTGAAACCACAGGCTGCCATATTATCGAAGGCTATGGAATGACCGAATGTTCGCCATTGATTGCCGCTTCTCGTTGGGATTCCACCGAACACACAGGCTCCATTGGCGTGCCTGTGCCGAATACGGATATTCGCATTATGGACGACGCAGGCAATGAAGTGCCAATAGGTGAACGTGGCGAACTTTGGGTAAAAGGTCCACAAGTGATGAAAGGTTATTGGAACCGCCCAGAAGATACCGCCGAAGTCTTGCATGATGGCTGGATGGCAACAGGTGATATTGTCGAGATGGGGCAAGATCTCAACTTACGCATTGTCGATCGCAAAAAAGATATGATCATTGTCTCAGGCTTTAATGTCTACCCAAACGAGATCGAAGATGTGGTGGCACATAACCCGAAAGTGAATGAAGTGGTTGCTGTAGGCGTGCCCCACCCTGTTTCTGGAGAAATTATCAAAATTTTCGTCACTAAAAAAGATGAAAGCTTAACCCGTGAAGAATTGCGCTCTTACTGCCGTCAATTCCTCACAGGCTATAAAATCCCGAAAGAGATTGAATTCAGGGACGAATTACCAAAAACCAACGTGGGTAAAATCTTACGTCGCGTGCTTCGTGATGAAGAAATTGCCAAGTTAAATATCAAATCCTAGACAAATCCAGAAAGGAGAATGAAGATGAAAATTGTTGAAGTAAAACACCCGCTTGTACGCCATAAATTAGGCTTGATGCGTGCTGCTGAAATCAGCACCAAAGATTTCCGCCAACTTGCCACCGAAGTTGGCAGCCTTTTAACTTATGAAGCGACTAAAGATTTAGAAACAGAAAAAGTAGAAATAGATGGTTGGTGCGGTAAAGTAGAGGTAGACCGCATTAAAGGTAAAAAAGTCACCGTGGTGCCAATTTTACGTGCAGGTTTAGGGATGATGGATGGCGTGTTAGAACACATCCCAAGTGCACGTATCAGCGTGGTGGGTATCTACCGTGATGAAGAAACCTTAAAACCTGTACCATACTTCAAAAAATTGGCAAACGATGTAGAAGAACGCTTAGCTATTGTTGTTGACCCAATGTTAGCAACAGGTGGGTCAATGATCGCTACCCTCGATTTACTTAAAAATGCGGGTTGTAAACACATTAAAGTGTTAGTGCTTGTTGCCGCTCCTGAAGGTATTGAAGCCTTAAAAGCAAGCCATCCAGACATCGAACTTTACACGGCATCAATCGATAGCCACCTAAACGAACATGGCTATATCGTCCCTGGTTTAGGTGATGCAGGTGATAAGATTTTTGGGACGAAATAATTCCAAACAATTAGGCGGGAAATCCCGCCTAAATTTTTCTAGGCTTTCTTACCGAATTTTATCGTCATAATGCCTAACCAAATTAACGCCAGCAATCCCAATCCACCACCAATTAAACCAACATATTCCAGCCCTAATTGATGAATAACAATGCTACCAAAGAGTGCACCTGCCCCAATACCTACATTATAAATGCCAGAATAAATCGCGGTAGCAACATCCGTCGCATCGGGGGCAAGTTGGAGTACACGCATTTGTAGTGCGATACTCAAACTGGTAATGCCAATTCCCCATAAGAATACGAGCAAGAAAATAGCAATTTCAAAATGCTTAAGCGGAAAAAGAAGAAGTTGGGGGAGCATCACTAACATCATCGCACAAGCGATAAATTTTCGTGGATTTTTTGCATATAAACGCCCAAATAAAAAACTGCCCGCCACACCAGCTAAACCAAAAATAAACAACATCATTGTTGCAATTTCAGGCGCGAACTGGCTGATATTAATAGCAAAAGGTTCGATATAGCTATAAGTGGTAAAGTGTCCTGAAATAATCATCATCACAAGCAGATAAATTCCAACTAAAAGCGGGCGTTTCATCAACACAGGAATGCTTGCCAGTGAGCCTGCATTTTTACTTGGCAAATGAGGAAGCAATTTCCACATTAACAGCATAACCAGCGTTGCAATAACACCAATCACGGTAAAAGTGGAACGCCAATCCAACACCTGCCCAATCATCCGTCCAAGTGGTAAACCTAAAATCATTGCCAATGAACTACCCAATGCAAGCAAGCCCAACGCTTGTTGCTTTTTATCTTTCGGTGCAACTCGAATCACGAGTGAGGCGGTAATCGACCAGAAAATGGCGTGTGCCAAAGCAATGCCGATCCGAGAAATGAGTAACACCCAGAAATTCCACGCTACCACGGAAAGAATATGGCTGATAATAAAGAGAGAGAAAATCGAAAGCAGTAATTTCTTGCGTTCTACCTTTGCGGTAAGCAACATCAACGGCAACGAGCCGAGAAACACCATCCACGCATACACGGTAATCATCAGCCCAACGATTGCGGTTTCCATCTCAAAACTTAGGGCGATATCTGAAAGCAGAGCCACAGGCACAAACTCTGTCGTGTTAAAAATAAATGCGGAAAGCGAAAATGCAAAAACCCGCATTAAAGCGAGTTTTCGATAAGATTGTTTGGTCATCATTATTTAAATCCTAAAAATAAAGCGGTCAAATTTTTCATTCAATTTGCAATGCAAAGCGTAAGAAAAATTTGACCGCTTGTAAACAGCTATTATGCTTAGAACTCCACTTTAGTGTTCAGCATAAATTCACGCTCATAACCATAAGCAACAGGAATAACGCCATTACTTGTTCCTTGAGTAGAAACATAGTAGGTTTTATTACCTAAGTTTTTGCCATTTAATTGAATAGTTACATTTTTGCCCGCTACTTTTGTATCGTATGCAATAAAAGCATCTGAGACAATTGCATGTGGTAATTTATAGGTTTCGATATTATTGGTATCAAAGGTGTTATACACTTTCCACGTGCCTAAATAACGAGCTCCAGCGCCAACACGGATGTGTCCAAAGGAGAAATGCCCTACATCATAAGTTAAGAATAAGCTTGCTTGATGTTTTGGCACGCCTTCAAACTCTTTACCTTCAAAGTATGGATATTTTGTGTTTTCACGCGTTTTAGTTTTGGTGTACGCATAAGTTGCTGTTACACCAAGTTTATCCGTTAAACGACCATTGAAATCCCATTCAAAACCTTGCGAACGTTGTTTACCTACTAAGTAAGCATAATTTGTTTTTACTCCATTGACAGATACTTCATGAGTATCAGTCACATTTTTCTTATTGATATTAAATGCTGCAAGATTAGTACTGAAATAGCCGTTCTCATATTTCGTACCAATTTCAAATGATTCACCCTGTTCAGGTTTTAAACCTTCAGTTACTGCTGCACGACTTAACTGTGGTCGGAATGATTGAGCATAGTTACCATATACAACCCAATTTGGGGTAAATTTATATACTAAACCACCCTGGTAAAGCATTTTACCACCATGATCATTGGTATATAAACGCTCTGGTGTTGTACGACCACCACGACCAGCTTCTTGATCATAATATTCGTAACGTAAGCCGCCAGATAAAATCAGATTATCCGTTAAATATGCAGAGTCTTGTAAATAAACCCCAACCGTTTTTAATTTCGCAAATTGGTGACCATTTGCAGCAGCAAGTGGCATATTAGCTGTACTTACTTGACCATATCTGGTTGTCGAAAGTCTAAAATTCGTATCATTTTGAGTCGCTTGATAACGAGCAATATCTAATGTAGTTTGTGCAAAATCAATGCCTGTCACAACACGGTGAGTTACATTACCCGTTGCAAATTCCCCTACCGTATTCAAGCTTGCACTATGGTTACGCTGTTCTGAGCCTTGAATCCCTTCAATTTGACGTGTTACTCGATCTCCGTTAATACGCGTTACACGTGCTTGCCAGTAATTATAGCTATCTTTGGTGTAAGAGTAAGTTGCGTTTACTTTCCAGAAATCATTCAATTTATGAGTTGCTTGAACACTTGCAATATCAATCTTACCAACTGCTTCATTGAATGGTTCATCTAAACGGGTTTTCTTATCTGTAGAAATGAATGTGCCTTTGCCTGCATCACGTGCAAGAATATAAGTACCACGATCAAATGGATCAGTATAATCTTGGTGTTCATAGCCTACCACAATTTCCGTTTTATCATTCGACCAAGAAAGTGATGGTGCGTATAAACCACGTTTGATTTTACCGAAATTACGCCAATAATCCTTGTCATTTTGGTCATAAATAAAGCGATATGCAAAGCCATTACCTAAACCGCCCGTTGAGTCAAAATTCACACCCCAAGCATTATTTGACCCCACAGAACCACCTAATACGTGTTTCGCTTCTTGCTGTGGTTTTTTTGTCACCACGTTAATCACTCCACCTGGGTCTTGAATACCGTATAACACAGAGGCTGGGCCTTTTAACACTTCCAAACGTTCTGTCGTTGCAGAGAAATTGTGCGATGGGCCAGCTACAACGCCATTACGCAAAATCGAGTTATCGCGGTTTGCACCAAAGCCACGTTTTAACACCGCATCCATCAATCCACCTAAGGTGTTAGCTTGTGTTGCGCCACTGACGGTTGCAAGAGCTTCATCAATGCTAGTTGGTTTGCGATCTTCAATAAGTTGGTTATTCACTACATTCACGGTCTGAGGTGAATCAATTAATGGTGTTGCACCTTTATTCGCAATGTTACTCACACGAGATTGGTAACTACCGTTATTTGCTTCCACCACATTAGATGCATTTTCTGTGACGGTAACTTCTGAAAGTGAAGTACTTTCTGCGATAGCCACTGCTGGCAACATAAATAACGAAGTGTAAACTAAAGAATATTTAAATTTCATTCAGAGATTCCTGTAATAAAGACTAAAGGGAAATAAAAAACTTAGCTATTATACACATAACCTAAATAAAAATCGCTCTCAAATGAGAAAATATTTTTATTTAATGAAAATAAACACAAAAAAGAGGCTTACGCCCCTTTTAATTTACTTGGTAGGATAGATTGAAATAGCTCGCGACTTTTTAAGGGCTGTGAACCTAAATAAGGTTTCAGCGCAATGCGGGTAAAGCGTTTTGCTGCTTGTTGAGTGGATTTTTCAGAAAAATCTAGCAAATCAAAAGCTAACAAATCTTTGCCTAAGAAACTCAAATTATTTTGCAAAAGCGAAGCGATAAAGCCCTCATTTTCACGGAATTGATACCACATATTTGGATCAACTTCTTCGCCTGTGGCAATGCAATGGACAAAATCCACGCCATAGCCTAACGCTTTAAGCACTTGGAATTCAAAAGTACGTAGCGTAGGTTCTAACGCATCAGGGGTTGCGGCTAACTTAGTAACACAAAGCAAATAATGTTGGAAAAGCTCTTGGTAGGCGGTCTGATTTTCCAACACTCTTACCAACATTTCATTCACATAAAAGCCGCTATAAAGTGCCAAGGTATTCATTGGCAAGGTTAGCGAAGCTGCCTCCACTTTCGTCAGGGTTTTAAGATCACCTTTGCCCGACCAACGCAAAAGCAGCGGTGTGAACGGTTGCAAAAGAGCTTTTAATGGCGAGCGAGGTCTTCTCGCCCCTTTGGCAAGCAAGGTAATGCGTCCGTGATATTCGGTGAAAAAATCCACCAAAAAGCTCGTTTCGCTGTATTCACGTTTATGTAAAACGAACCCTCGTTGCCACTGCTGTTCTTGCATCTTCTATTCGTCAATATAACCTAAACTGCGTAAAGCTCGCTCGTCATCCGCCCAACCTGCTTTCACTTTCACCCACAACTCTAAGTGAACTTGTGCATCAAATAAACGCTCCATATCTTTACGGGCTTCAATCCCGATAGTTTTGATTTTCTCGCCTTTCGCACCGATCACCATTTTTTTCTGACCTTCACGCTCAACTAAAATCAAGCCGTTAATAATGAAAATACCTTTCTCATTCACTTTGAACTGCTCAATTTCTACCGTCACCGAATAAGGTAACTCTTCGCCCGTGAAACGCATCAATTTTTCGCGGATAATTTCTGATGCCATAAAACGCTGACTACGGTCGGTTACATATTCTTCAGGGAAATGGTGTACGCCTTCACGTAAAGATTGACGTACAATCTTCTCAAGCAGATGGACATTTTTACCACGTTGGGCTGAAATCGGCAGGATTTCGGCAAAATCGAATTTTTGTGAAAGCTCGGTAATATGCGGCAACAGTGCATCTTTCTCTTTGATGTTATCAACCTTGTTAATCGCAAGCACCACAGGCGCTTTCGCCGCACGCAATTTGTTTAGCACCATTTCATCATCATCGGTCCATTTTGTGCCTTCAACCACGAAGATCACCAAATCTACATCACCAATTGCTGAACTTGCTGCACGGTTCATCAAACGGTTAATCGCACGTTTCTCTTCAATGTGAAGCCCTGGCGTATCCACATAAATTGCTTGATATGCCCCTTCGGTTTGAATTCCCACAATACGGTGGCGTGTGGTTTGCGCTTTACGCGAAGTGATGGAAATTTTCTGCCCAAGAATTTTGTTGAGTAAAGTCGATTTACCCACATTCGGACGACCCACAATAGCAATAAAGCCACAATATGTTTTTTGATTTTCTGTCATTTTTTGTTCCTTTTTGTAGGGTGTGTGAAACTGATTTCACGCACGCTTTTGCAAAGCTTTTCACATTTCAACCGCTTGCATACGTGTATTTTTAATCCACACCCCCTACTTGATTAATACGTTTAACACCTTCTCCGCCGCATTCTGCTCTGCTTTACGGCGGCTTGTGCCAATGCCTGTAAACACTTCGTCCACATTTTTCACTTTGCAAGTCACTTTAAAAGTTTGGTTGTGTGCTTCGCCTTTAATATCCATCACCTCATATTCAGGCAGTGGCAGTTTTCGACCTTGCAAAAACTCTTGCAAGCGAGTTTTAGGATCTTTCTGTGCATCACCTGGGCTGATTTCAGCTAAGAATTTGGTATACCAATCATTCACTTTCTGCATTGCCTGATCCATGCCTTTATCTAAATAGATAGCGGCAATAATCGCCTCTACACAGTCTGCAAGAATGGACTCGCGACGATAACCTCCGCTTTTAAGCTCACCTGCGCCAAGCTTCATATAATCGCCCAAGTCAAATTGACGGGCAATAATGGCTAAGGTTTGCTCTCGTACAAGAGTGGCACGCATACGGCTTAATTCGCCTTCATTGGCTTTCGGGAATTTATCGAATAGGGCTTTGCCGATGGTAAAATTCAGAATAGAGTCTCCAAGAAATTCAAGGCGCTCGTTGTTTTTTGATGCCGCACTGCGGTGCGTTAAGGCTTGAGTGAGGTAATCAAGGGTTTCAAATTGATAACCCAATTTTTTCTGTAATCGTTCTAGTTGCATAATTTTTTGGGGTTTCCCCCATTAAAATGGAATGAAAGCGGTCAGATTTGCAAAACCTTTTGCAAATTCAACCGCTTGAAATTATTGAATGGAAGTAAACATTCGGTCGAAACGTAATCCTTTAGGGAATTCATTCGGTTTTTTATCTAAGCTCAACCAAATAAATGTGGCCTTGCCTACGATGTTTTGCTCAGGCACAAAACCCCAAAAACGGCTGTCTTCGCTATTATCACGGTTATCACCCATCACAAAATAATGCCCTTCTGGCACCACCCATTCGCCGTCAGTTTGTCCCTCTTGCTTGAAGAAATAAGGCGCATAGTTAAATGGCGATGGATTATTCAAAATCTGATGCGTTACGCTACTAACTTCCGTTTTTTCTACCTGTATTTCACCATGATAGAAGAAATCAGCATTTTGTTTCGCATTTTCATATTTAAATACATTCACCGTACCATCTTTGCTAGTAACAGTAAGCGATTGGGTCGCCATATCGTATTTCACCGTATCACCGCCAATCCCAACAACTCGTTTAATGTAATCAACATGCGGTTGCGGTGGTGCTTTAAACACAATAATATCGCCACGCTCTGGGTGTCCGTTCTCAATAAGCGTTTTCTGCCAAATCGGATCTTTAATGCCGTAATTAAATTTATTCACGACAAGAAAATCACCGACACGCAAAGTTGGCTCCATTGAACCACTTGGAATTTGGAAAGGTTCAAACACAAATGAACGTAAAATAGTCACTAATGCCAACACGCCAAAAAGTGAACCGAAGAAATCAGTAAAGCCATTTTTCTTGCTTGGGTTAAATTTATTGTAGAACCAAAAACTACCACAAACGACTACTAAGCCAACCAACAAAATAGAAATAGTATTCGGCAGCTGCATTGAATCAAGCCATTTCCAAATGCCGTATAAAATCCCGATAAAAATAATAGAGGCAATCTGTGCCATAATTTCTCCTTTTAGATTAACAAGCGGTTAAATTTACAAATTCATCTGCAAATTCGACCGCTTGATTAATGCAAAATTCCCTTTTGGGGATTAATCTTTACCCACGTGCAGAATCGCCAAGAACGCTTCTTGTGGCACTTCTACGTTACCGAGGGATTTCATTCGTTTCTTACCCTCTTTTTGTTTTTGTAGAAGTTTTTTCTTACGGCTTACGTCGCCACCGTAACATTTTGCCAATACGTTTTTACGCAACTGTTTTACGGTTGAACGCGCAATAATGTGATTACCGATGGCTGCTTGAATCGCAATGTCAAATTGTTGGCGTGGAATTAAATCTTTCATTTTTTCCACTAATTCACGACCACGATATGGGGCGTTATCTTTATGAACGATAAGTGCTAACGCATCAACACGATCACCATTGATCATAATATCCACACGCACCATATCCGCTGCTTGGAAACGTTTGAAACCATAATCTAATGAGGCATAACCACGTGAAGTTGATTTCAAACGGTCAAAGAAGTCTAACACCACTTCGCCCATTGGGATTTCATAGGTTAAAGCGATCTGGTTGCCGTGGTAAACCATATTGGTTTGCACGCCACGTTTCTCCACGCAAAGGGTAATCACGTTGCCCAAATACTCTTGTGGCACCAGCATATTACACTCGGCAATTGGCTCACGAATTTCACTGATGTTACTAATCGGCGGCAATTTCGATGGACTATCCACATAGACGGTTTCACCATTCGTTTGCACTACTTCATAGACTACCGTTGGTGCTGTGGTAATGAGATCTAAATCGTATTCACGCTCTAAACGCTCTTGAATGATCTCCATATGCAACAAGCCCAAGAAACCACAACGGAAGCCGAAACCTAATGCCGTTGAGTTTTCTGGCTCATAGAATAAAGAAGCATCGTTTAAGCTCAATTTACCTAACGCATCACGGAAAGCTTCGTAATCGTCTGAACTAATTGGGAACAAGCCTGCGTAAACCTGTGGTTTGACCTTTTTAAAACCAGGTAACACTTCAGTTGCAGAATTATGATGGTGCGTTAAGGTATCACCCACGGGTGCACCTAAAATATCTTTAATCGCACACACTACCCAACCTACTTCGCCCGTATTAAGCTCAGTCGTATCCACTTGTTTTGGCGTAAAAATACCAAGGCGATCCACATTGTAAGACTGCCCCGTGCTCATTACTTTAATTTTGTCGCCTTTTTTGAGCATACCATTTTTTACACGCACAAGTGACACTACACCTAAGTAGTTATCGAACCAAGAGTCGATAATCAAGGCTTGTAATGGTGCTTCAGGATCACCCTCTGGTGCTGGGATTTTATGCACGATTTCTTCTAGTACATCTTCAATACCCACGCCTGTTTTTGCAGAACAACGCACTGCTTCCATCGCATCAATCCCAACGATGTCTTCGATCTCTTCTGCCACGCGTTCAGGATCTGCTGCAGGTAAGTCAATTTTGTTTAGAATTGGCACAACTTCTAAATCCATTTCAATCGCTGTGTAGCAGTTTGCAAGGGTTTGTGCTTCTACGCCTTGCCCTGCATCAACGACTAATAATGCACCTTCACAGGCTGCGAGTGAACGCGAAACCTCATAAGAGAAGTCTACGTGTCCTGGTGTATCGATAAAGTTTAATTGATAGGTTTCGCCGTCTTTCGCTTTATAATTTAAGGTTACGCTTTGTGCTTTAATAGTAATCCCACGTTCACGCTCAAGATCCATTGAGTCTAGCACCTGCGCTTCCATCTCACGATCAGACAAACCGCCACAGGTTTGAATCAAGCGGTCAGAAAGTGTGGATTTTCCGTGGTCAATGTGGGCAATAATCGAAAAGTTACGAATGTTCTTCATATTCATCGGGCAATAAATGTCCTGTTTTTAAAAATTTAGGGAAAAATAACCGTGCAATTCTACTTGAATTTCACGGTTATTTCAAAGGAAATGCTCTATTGTGCTATTTACAATTCACCTGCCAAGCTAATCGGCTAAACTCAATTGCAAGCTCGCTTAATACCTGTTGGTAAGCGGTTAAATTTTGCGATTTATTTGCAAAAGCAGACCGCTTGTCAGAAAACTGCATCTGTGCATAACCACATTGTAAATCTCGCCCGCGCGAAACTTCTAACTGCACATCATTAAAACGCTCCGTTGGCGGATAAAGCACCTCACTACGCAGTTCATTTTGCACCACTTCAACTTTCGCTTGCGTATCTTCCTGATGAGCAAACGCATTTTGACGCAATGATGCACGATCAGCTAAATTCATCTCTTTGCTATTTTTATCTACAAAAATCAAAATACCTTTCTGCCAATTCTCGGGATTTTTTGCACCTTCAGCAGGCAAATAGAGTAGTTGTTGCATCTCATCAATCTGACTTTGCGTTACCTTTTCAAAACGCTGTTTCTGGAATGTTACTGCATCAGGCAGATCAAAACCGCCCGTTTTAAACTGGCAAGCGCTCAAAAATAAGGAAAAAAGTGCAAAGCTACCCCAACGAAAAATATTCATTACTGCTCCTCGCGTTTAAAAACCAATTCAGTTGCCGTTGAGCTCTCCTCATCAAACCAATAACCGCCATAGTTAAAGGTTTTAAGTTGTTCAATTTCAGTTGGTTGCTCAGTCAAAATAAAACGCACCATCATTCCTCGAGCTTTTTTGGCATAGAATGAAATCTGTTTAAACTTGCCATTTTTCTCATCTAAGAAAACAGGTTTTACAATGGTCGCATTCAGATTTTCCGGTTTTACTACATTATAATATTCATCTGAAGCAAGATTCACCAACACGCCATCACCCTGTTCATCAATCGCCTGTTGCAAATACTCGGTTATAGTATTGCCCCAAAATGCGTACAGATCTTTGCCTTTCGGATTAGTCAATTTCGTGCCCATTTCCAAACGATAAGGCTGCATCAAATCAAGTGGTTTTAGCAAGCCATATAAGCCTGAAAGCATACGCAAGTGCTTCTGTGCATATTCTACCTGCTCACGGCTTAGCGTTTCCGCTTCAAGCCCTGTGTAAACATCTCCTTTAAATGCAAAAAGTGCAGCTTTGGCATTTGTCTCATTATGGTCAAGCTGCCATTCGGCAAAACGAGCCACATTTAAACTCGCCAATTTATCGCTAATCGACATTAACGATCCTAATTCCGCTGGGCTAAATTGCTGACAAATTTCAATCAATTCTTGACTGTAAGCGGTCAAATTTGGTTGAGAAAATGCAAATTGAGGGACGGGTGTTTCAAAATCAAGGGTTTTCGCAGGGGAGATAATGGCAAGCATAGGTAATTCCTTTCAAAAATGAAATACAAAAAAGGCAGGAAAAACCTGCCTTTTGCGATAATACTTTCGTATAGATACTCGAAATTAACGTTTTGAGTATTGTGGACGACGACGTGCTTTGTGTAGACCCACTTTTTTACGTTCAACGCGACGTGCGTCACGAGTAACGAAGCCAGCTGCACGAAGTGCTGGGCGTAAAGTTTCGTCGTATTCGATCAATGCACGTGTAATACCGTGACGGATCGCACCTGCTTGACCAGAGATACCACCACCTTTAACAGTGATGTATAAATCTAATTTGTCTAATAATTCAACTAATTCTAATGGCTGACGCACGATCATACGTGAAGTTTCACGACCGAAGTATACGTCTAAAGAACGTTGGTTAATAGTGATGTTACCGCTGCCCGGTTTGATAAATACACGAGCTGAAGAGCTTTTGCGGCGACCTGTGCCGTAGTTTTGATTTGCTGCTGTCATTTTGATGCTCCGTGATTAGATGTCTAAAACTTGTGGTTGTTGTGCAGCGTGGTTGTGTTCGTTACCTGCGTAAACTTTTAATTTACGGAACATTTCACGACCTA